>Ga0080027_10000246_pt1 | contig 23645 bp, 19 predicted proteins | sample OrgsoiDNA2013046_FD_70962 | JGI IMG/M metagenome (GOLD analysis project Ga0080027, IMG submission 70962) | Permafrost soil microbial communities from the Arctic, to analyse light accelerated degradation of dissolved organic matter (DOM) -... | ecosystem: Environmental > Terrestrial > Soil >... | reverse complement strand
TACAAGAGTGAGGACTTTGTGGCGGCCGTGCGCCGAGCCACCGGAAACGGAGTCGATCTCGTCCTCGACCCCGTGGGGTGGACCTATTTCCGGCGATCGTTTCTCGCTCTGCGCGCTGGGGGCAGACTCATTGCCTACGGGATTGCAGCAGCCATGACCCATCGCGCGGGGCTGCTGATAGGGCTGGGGAGCTTCGCCCTTTTAGGACTCCTGCCTCTCACTTCGCGCACCAAATCCGCCCAGTGGTTCAACGTCACCATGCTCAAGAAAAAGCATGGGGAGTGGTTCCGGGAAGACTTGGGAAAGCTTATGCAGCTGCTGGTGGAGAAGAAAATTCAGCCCCTGGTGGCCGAACGGCTTCCGTTGAAAGATGCGGCGCGTGCCCACCAACTGCTCGAAGGCGCGGCGGTGATCGGAAAAATCGTGCTGTTGCCGCAAGCGTGAAGCAGGTGGCCTCGGCTCAAGCGCAAATAGTTTTTGGGCAGAAGCTCCGCGCGCGAACCCCCGTGCCTCGGAGGCGAAAACTTCAGTAACTTTTACGGATTCTGCTGATTTCTACAATGTCCTGTTTGGCGGCCTTTTTAGGCCCTCCGGCGGGTGGTACACGGAGGTAACCCTAGGCGCAGCCTCCCCTCATTGACTTACCTGCCTGTCCGGGATAACTTCGGTCAGACTCCCCTATCTTTCTTCACTTAAGGACCCCGCGTGGCGCGAAGGATTCTGCTGGCCGACGACAGCGTGACCGCTCAGAACATGGGCAAGAAGATCCTGTCCGACGCAGGGTATGACGTGGTTACCGTCAGCAATGGCTCGGCGGCTTTGAAAAAAGTCAACGAGTTGATGCCAGATATCGTTGTGCTTGACGTGTACATGCCGGGGTACAGCGGTCTGGAGGTATGCAAGCTGCTGCGGGAAAACCAGCAGACCGCAGACATTCCGATCTTATTGACGGTAGGCAAGCTGGAGCCGTTCAAGTCCGAAGAAGCGCTGAAGGCTCGCGCGAACGCGTTTATCGTGAAGCCTTTCGAGGCGACCGAACTGCTGGCCGTAATTCGCAAGATTGAAGACGCGAATACGAAGGCGCCGACGAAGCCCGCCAAGCCGGGCAAGGCGAGTCCGCCGCCGAGAGCGTTTGCGGCTTCCACAGCCGACGCGCCCGAGGCCCAAGAGTCCGAGATTGAGGAAAAAGGCTGGAAAAACCGCTTGGGCATGCCTTCGAAGAAGAAGGTTGAACCGGAACCCGAGCCGGAAGAACCTTCCCAGACGATGGGAACCGGATTCCGCGACCTGACGCCTCCGGCCGAGGACGAGTCGACCTTGCGCCGCGAGAGTGCGTTTACCGCAGATGCGCCGGAAGCTCGTGTTCCGGAAACCGAGTCCACCACCAATCCGCCGCCGCTGGACATTTCTCCCGAGGAGATTGCTGCAATCAAAGCAGCGGTGGAGGTACTGAGCGGTGAAGGAGATCGCGCGCCCGTACAGCACGTGGCGCCGGTGGAAGGAATGCCTCGCCAGTTAGCTCCTGAACCGGAAGAAGCTCCGGAGGAATTGGCGGCACCAAGCACTTCCGAGCCTGCTCCGGTAGTCACGCCGATAGAAGCGTCGGTGGCGGTTGCGCCGCACTGGATCGCGGAAGCCGTGGACCTCACGCAAGCGGACGCGGCTGTTTCGCTGGAACGCGAGATGCAGGAAGCGAATGGAACGTTCCCTGCGACTCAAGCTCCAGCAGAGACCTTCAACACCTACAGCTTGGCGAGCTTCGCCGAAAGTGAAGTGGCGGAGCCGGTGGATGACGAGCCCATCTATTCCGAGGTAGAAGCCGCTGAGGCGGCGGTGTCGAAGACAACAGCCGAGGTTGTGGCGCGTGAAGCGGCGATAGTTGGAGCCCAGAGCAGCGCTGCGGTCGAAGTGCCCGCTACGGCGCTAGCGGCCAGTGCATCCGGGGATGGCCCTACAAGTTTGGCTTCGTCGAGTGCGATGCCCGCGCTGGGGATGCCGCCTGCCATCGGAGTGTCGGCCGGATTTCAAGATCTGCGGCCTGTGGCATCGGCTGCAGGTGCGGAGATGGCTCCGGAGGGTCAACCCGCCGCAGTCCCGCGCGATCCTTCGGCGCCAGAAGATGAGATTGATTCCCGCACGAAGTCCCAGATGGACGCCGCTTGGTCAAACTGGCGGGAGATTCGAAATACCATCGTGACCCCGAACTTGACGGAGCAGTTAGCCGAAGCCGCCACGGCGGTGGCGAAGGAAAATGCGACGCAAACGGCAAGCGGCGGGGGCCATGATGCCGATTCTATCGCCAGCATTGTGGACAGCGTCCTGGCTGAAATGCGCCCCAAGCTGCTCGAAGAGATTGCGCGCAAGCTGGCTGCCAAGAAACAGTAGCTTGTCGCAGCTTTCACCGCGCGCAGTTTGACCGCGTTTTCCTCGCGCCTGTAAGATCAAAAGTTACCCAAACGAAAACTTATTGTTGCCAGCGGCGCGAAGACGCTTGGGGCAGCTGTCTACGAACCACTTTCATGGCCCACGACCTTCCCAAATCGTACGAACCAGGCGCGATTGAAGCGCGCTGGGCGGAATTCTGGACGCAGGAAAAGCTGTTCGTTGCACCCACGCCGGACGCCAGCGATTCACGTAAGCCGTTCAGCATGCTCTTGCCGCCTCCGAATGTGACTGGCCGTCTGCACATGGGCCACATGCTCAACCAGACGGAGATGGACATCATCACGCGCTGGCATCGCATGCGAGGATTCCTGGCGCTTTGGCTGCCAGGCACGGATCACGCGGGCATTGCCACGCAGATGATGGTGGAGAAGCAGCTCGCGACAGAAGGACAGTCGCGGATGCAACTCGGGCGCGAAGCTTTTATCCATCGCGTGTGGGAGTGGAAGAAGCAGTACGGCGGCGCGATTAAAGACCAGATGAAGCGGCTGGGCGCATCGGTCGACTGGGACCGCGAATACTTCACCATGGATGACAACCTTTCGCGGGCCGTGCGAGAGGCGTTTGTCCGCTTGTATGAAGAAGGTCTGATTTATCGCGGCAAGTACATTGTGAACTGGTGCCCGCGGTGTGTGACTGCAATTTCAGATCTGGAAGTGATTCACGAGGAAGTGCCGGGGAAGCTCTACCATCTCCGCTATCCCGTGGTGGGCTCGGAAGAGTTCCTGGTGGTGGCCACGACGCGGCCGGAGACGATGCTGGGGGATACCGCGGTCGCGGTGAACGCCAGGGACGAGCGTTATACGCATTTGCACAACAAGAAACTGCAACTGCCGCTGGCGGACCGGCAGATTCCTGTCATCCTGGACGACATTGCGAATCCGGAATTCGGTACCGGCGCAGTGAAGATTACTCCGGCACACGATGCCAACGACTATCAGGTGGGCTTGCGGCACTTGTTGCCACAGATCGACATCATGGACGACACGGCGCACTTCAATGAGAATGCCGGATCGTACGCGGGCTTGGACCGATTTGAGGCGCGGGAGCGGGTGCTGCGGGATCTGCGGGATCGAGGATTGCTCGAGAGCGAGAAGGACCACGTCATAGCTCTCGGCAAATGTGATCGCTGCAAGACGGTAGTGGAGCCTCGGCTGTCCACGCAGTGGTTCATCAAGATTGCCCCGCTCGCGGAACGAGCGATTGAGGCCGTGGAGAAGGGCGAAATCCGCTTCACTCCGGAAAACTACGCCAAGACTTACTTCGAGTGGATGCGGAACATTCACGACTGGTGCATTTCCCGGCAGTTGTGGTGGGGACATCGTATCCCCGCCTGGCGCTGCGCGGACTGCAAAACGATCATGGTAGTGCGCGATGTGCCGGAACACTGCTCGCACTGCAAGAGCACCAGTCTGCAACAGGATCCCGATGTGCTGGACACCTGGTTTTCTTCAGGGCTCTTACCGTTCAGTGTTTATGGCTGGCCGGAAAAGTCTCGAGACCAGGAGATTTTTTACCCTGCGGACCTGCTGATTACAGGCTCGGACATCCTCTTCTTCTGGGTGGCGAGGATGATCATGCTGGGCTGCCACTTTATGGCCGAACATCCCGAGGGGAGTGTGCCCTTCCGTCAGGTGTACATTCACGCGCTGGTGCGCGACGCCGAACGGAAAAAGATGTCGAAGACGAAGGGCAATGTACTCGATCCGATTGAAGTGATCGCCGAGTACGGCACCGACGCCACGCGTTTCACGCTGGCCGCGATGGCCGCTCCGGGGACAGATATTGCGTTCAATTCCGACCGGACGCAGGGATACCGGGCCTTCGCGAACAAGATCTGGAACGCTGCGCGCTTTATGTTCATGAACGTGGACAAGGCGCAGCAAGCGGGAATCTGGTCGCTGGATGATTTTAGGAAATCTCTGAAGGACGGTAAGCCGGGTGTGACGATCAGCGGGTGCCAGACGCTAACACTGGAAGACCGGTGGATTTTCTCGCGCTTTAACGCCGTAGCTGCGCAAGTGCATCAGGCCCTGGGAGAGTCCCGGTTTCATGAAGCGGCAAACTGCATCTACGACTTTTTCTGGGGCGAGTTCTGCGACTGGTACATCGAGCTGGTCAAGCCTCGCGTGGCTCTGGGTGATACGAGCGCCGGCACAGTGCGCACCGCTTTGCAGAACCTAGTAGGTCTCTTCGAGGCCTCGCTGCGCCTGCTGCATCCTTTCATGCCGTTCATCACGGAGGAGATTTGGCAGGCCGTATACGACGGCAAGCCGCCGCTGAAGTCGATTGCTCTGGCGGCGTTTCCGGAAGCCGATCCAGAGCAAGCCGATGCCGCGGGCGAAACCAATATGGCGATTCTTCAAGATCTGATCGTCAGCGCTCGCAACTTGCGCGCGGATTTGAAGGTGGAGCCGAAGGAAAAGGTTCCCGTGCAGATTTACGCCAGTGCTGAAATTCGCACGCTGATCGATCAAAACCGGAACGCCGTGGAGCGGCTCGGCGGCGCTGAGAAGGTGACATTCGTGGAAGCCTCTCTCGCGAAGTTGCCCGGCGCGCGCAGCACAGCTCGGTTCGAAGTGCGCGTCGTGTACGAGAAGAAGATCGACGTCGAGGCAGAGCGCAAGCGGCTTACCAAGGAACTGGCGGGTGCGGAGAAAGAATTGGCGAACATCGAACGCCAGTTGGGAAATCTCGAATTTCTTTCCAAGGCTCCCGCGCACGTTGTGGAGAAAATGCGGTTGCGTGCTCAAGAACTGATCGTGCTCATCGAAAAAATTCGCAGCGCATTGAACGGGCTGGATTAGTTAGGCTAAAACGAATAGAAACTGACTCATGGACTGGAATAGCCGCCGACTTACCGCCGTCATCGAAAATGCACTGCTTGAAGATCGCGCCACGCGCGACGCGACGAGCTATTCCTGCATCGATCCGCAGCAGCGCGCGTCGGCCACTGTGCTGGCCAAACAGGATTGCGTGCTCGCTGGAATTGGCTGCGTGTCGCGAATTCTCGACGTCTACGCCATTTTGGACGGTGCGGTGGTTTCGCACTATGGAATTTCCAGTCATCCATCGGTTTTCGATGGTGTCCGCCTGCATAAGGGTGACCCAGTTGCCGTGATTCAGCACAACGCCCGCGTGCTTCTCTCCTGCGAGCGCGTTCTCTTGAATTTCCTTCAGCGTCTGAGCGGCGTCGCCACGCTGACGCGGAAATTTGTGGACGCGGTGGCGGGCACCAAGACCAAGATTCTGGACACAAGAAAGACGATCCCCGGTTGGCGGATGCTCGACAAGTACGCCGTGCGTTGCGGCGGCGGCACCAACCACCGCCTCGACCTTTCCGACGGTGTGGTCATCAAAAATAACCATATCGCGCTGGCGGGAGGCGTAGCCGAGGCCCTGGAGCGCACGCATCGCAATCGCCGAGGCACGCAACCGATTGAAGTAGAGGTTCGTGGACTCGATGAACTCGAGCTGGCATTGCAGCACGGCGCCGAAGCCATCCTCCTCGACAACATGAGCGTGGATGCCGTGCGCGCAGCGGTCGAGCGCATCCACAAACTCGAGAAGCCTTTGCCGCTGGAGTGTGCGGGGGGCATTCGTCTGGACAATGTTCGCGCCTATGCGGAAACCGGAGTGGATTTTATTTCCGTTGGCGCACTCACTCATTCTGCCATCGGGGTGGATATGAGCCTGCGGATGGTCCCGGTCTAGCTTTTTCGCGCCGCTTGGCGGCACGCCTCGAGTCGCGCATAATCATCCTATCCGTCCCCCGGCCCCAATCCGAGCCTCCCGGAACGTCCCCAGTCTGGAAGCCACCGACGCCCGCCTGAATCGTATTGTCCGACTGCTGACCGACAATGCCACGGTAATAGTCAGCGGAACCAAAATCGCCGCCGAACTGGGCGCGAGCCGTTCAGATGTGTGGCGCCTCATCCGCCAGTTGCGTGAGAACGGCGTGGCCATCGCGGGCCATCCCTCCATTGGCTATCAGATGGAAGCGATGCCGGATCTGCTCTTGCCGAATATCCTAGCGCCGCTGCTCGCGGGGACGATGTTTGCGGGCCGGGTGCATCACTACTTTCGCACCGGCTCCACCAATGCTCTGGCTCTCGATGCCGGCGCTGCCGGGGATCCGGAAGGGCGCGTTTTTCTCACGGAGGAGCAGACGGCGGGACGCGGGCGCGGCGGGCACACGTGGCACTCATCTCGGGGGGACGGCATCTACTGCTCGGTCCTTTTGCGGCCGCAACTGCCGCCTACCCAGGTTCTGCTCGTGTCTCTGGCGGCGGCCCTAGCGGTACGCTCGGCTGTGCTCGAAGTCACAGGGCTGGAAGCCGATTTGAAGTGGCCGAACGACCTTCTCCTGGGCAACAAGAAGTTCTGCGGCATCCTTACCGAAATGCATTCCGAAGCTACTCGCGTTCGCCATTTGGTTGTGGGCGTGGGCGTGAACGTGAACCACAAGTGTTTTCCCGACGAGATCCGGGACCAGGCCACTTCTCTTTATCTTGAGTCCCGGACAGTTTGCTCTCGCGTCGAGCTGGCCGGGGCTTTGCTAAAATCACTGGACCGGGAGTATCGGGCGTTGGTCGCGGAAACCGAGGCGCGCCAGTCGATCCTGCACCGGTTTCAGGAGTACTCGTCCTGGTCGAACGGCTGTGCCGTCCGGATTGAAGACGAAGAAGGTTTCACCGGTATCACCGAAGGTTTGGACGTGCAAGGATTCTTACAGGTGCGCACGCCCAGAGGTTTGCGGACGGTCGTTTCTGGAACGGTGCGGCGTAACAAGTAGCAAGAGCCAGAGGGCTTCATGCTGTTAGTTCTGGATGTAGGCAACACCAATACGGTCCTCGGCGTTTTCGAGCGCTCCGTGAGTAGCGGAGACGCCACGCCGCAGTATGAACGCCTGCTCGCGAACTGGCGCGTCACCACTAGCAAGACGCAAACTGTCGACGAATACGGCGTCTTGTTCCGCAACCTCTTCTCCATGGCGCACCTCGAAGTCAGCGAAGTGCATGGCATCGTGATCTCGTCCGTAGTCCCTCCGCTGGATTCGGTCCTGCGCGGCGTGTGCGAGCGCTATTTCAGCCTGAAGCCGCTCTTCGTCGAGCCCGGGGTCAAAACTGGAATGCCCGTGCTTTACGATAATCCGGCCGAAGTCGGTGCGGATCGGATCGTTAACGCGGTCGCCGCGGTCGAGAAGTACGGGGCGCCCTGCATCATCGTCGATTTTGGCACCGCCACCACGTTCGATTGCGTCTCGCCGAAAGCTCAGTACATGGGCGGCGTCATCTGTCCAGGAATTGGAATTTCAGCCGATGCGCTTTTCGAGCGTACCGCTCGTCTGCCGCGTGTCGATATTCGTAAACCGGCTCGTGTCATCGGCTCCAACACGGTCGGCAGCCTGCAGTCTGGGCTGTACTACGGCTACCTCGGCCTGGTGGACGGCATTCTCGAGAATTTGCTCAAAGAAATGGGCGAAACGACGAAAGTCATCGCCACCGGAGGCCTCGCCCCGTTGATCGGCCCCGCGTCCAAACACATCGCGACGGTCGACGACCTTCTTACCCTGGAAGGCCTGCGCATCATATGGGAGCGCAACGCCGCGCCTCGCGTAGTCGCCGGAAAACCAGCCGCGCCCCGCAAGCCTGCACCGGTTCACTAGCGGAGCCAGCCCGGGCCCTCGACTACCTTACCCAAAAGAGAATTTGTCATTCCGACCGAAGGGAGGAATCTGCAACTGCTTGAAACGTGAGGTTTAAGCTGTTAAGAAGGTATCCTTGGAAAACTACTTCAACTACTTCACCGAAATCGAAGAGCGCTTCCAGCTCCGCCGCAGCTCCACGCTGCTGCTATCGACGCTCGACTGGGCGCTGATCGAGACCTGGAAAGACGCGGGCATTCCGCTGGAAGCCGTTCTCCGTGGCATCGATTCCACGTTCGAACACTACGCGAAACGTCCCGCTCGCACTCGCAAGATCAACGGACTCGTTTTTTGCTCGCAAGAAGTTCTTTCCGCGGCGGAAGATATGAAGGAAGCCGCAGTCGGTACGGGTTCATCACCCGCCGCCAAAGGCATGGACCCCGCCGAGATCGCAGCGTTCCTTCTCAAGAACGCAGAGCGCCTGGAGTCCGCCAAGCTGCCCGAAAGTCCGACCGCATCCCCCCGCGCGGTCGCCAACGTAACAGCCCGAGTCCTCCGCGAGCTGGCGCAGGGCCTGTCGGCAACTCCAGCCCCCAGTCTTGAAGACCTGGAGCGCCGCCTCACTGTGCTGGAAGAAAAACTCTTCGCCGTACTCCACGCCGCCGCGTCGGACAATCTGCTCCTGCAAGTGCGCACCGCCGCCGACCGCGAACTCGCTCCCTATCGGCGGAAAATGCCGGCCGCCCAAATCGAACAACTGCATAAGCAGTTCATCAACAAGCGGCTGCTCGAAGAGCACGGCATGCCCCGGCTCAGCCTTTTCTACATGTAAAAACAAAAAACCCGCCAGAGAACCAGTTTGGTCTCTGGCGGGGACTACCTTGCTGAAGCCTCTTCCCCCCGAAATTAGCTCCTGCTCGGTAAGCTCGCGAAATTTATGTCTGCCAGAGCGCCCCCTTCGTTCCTTCTGTCACTCTGGGCTGGCGCGTTATCGCTGCCACACGCGATTAGGAAAGCAAGCAACGTGCCAATCGTGGGCGGCCCGGCAACAATCGGAAAAACACGAATCAACAAGGATTTGCGTGAAGTACCTTGCCATGCCACGGCAAACATTCGGTCAGGAGGCTATCTGACTCCTGAGCTTCTATCCGTCTGGATAGTCGGCGGATTCTCGGAGGGGATGGGCAAGGTATGCTAGAGGGACCGCGACAAGCTGCTTCGCTCCAACGATCCGTTCAAATGCGATTGACTCTCGGATCCAATTGACCATCGATGCAATTGACCATCGAAAAACTCGTGTACGGCGGCGATGGTTTGGCCCGACTCCCAGCCGATGCATCCGGAAAAGGCAAAGCCGCCTTCATTCCCTACGTGCTTGCGGGCGAGGAGATCTCAGCTACTCTCATCGAGCAGAAGCCGGGCTTCGCGCGCGGACATTTGGATGCCGTGATACGTCCTTCCGCTGAGCGCGTATCGCCGCCCTGCCCGCACTTCGGTTCATGCGGAGGCTGCCACTACCAGCACGCCACCTATCCTGAGCAATTGCGCATCAAGACGGAAATTCTGCGCGAAAACCTGCGCCGCCTGGCCAGACTGGAATTAGAAGTCGAGATTCAGGTCCATGCCTCGCAGCCCTGGAACTACCGTAACCGCACACGAATAGCGCTGCGGCACGAGCCTGCGTTCGAATTGGGCTATCGGCGCATGGGCTCAGAACAAATTCTGGCCGTAGAAAAATGCCCCATCGTTTCGCCGCTGCTTCAGAGAGCGATGACGGCTTTGTGGACGCTGGGTCGCAACGGCCAAGTCCCAGTCTGTTTGCAAGAAGTCGAGCTATTTGTCAATGCTGATGACAGCAAACTTCTACTGAGTCTGTTTCGAGTCGTCGAGATATCGAAGCTCGAAGCCGATTTGGAATCGTTCGTAGCTCGATTCCAATCTGATCTGCCTCAACTGGAAACGGTGGCTCTCTTCGCGGAGCGACAGTACCATCACCAGGGCGAAGAGTTGCAGGACGAAAAGCCGGGCATTCTGGCTGGACGCGGCTTTCATACGTATACCGTCTCCGGACATAGCTATCAAGTGAGCGCCGGCGCGTTCTTTCAGAGCAACCGCTATCTCATCCCGGTTCTGGCCGAGATCGTCACTCAGGGCCGCAAGGGAAATGTGGTCCTCGACCTGTACTCTGGCGGCGGACTGTTTTCCTTGCCGTTGGCAGCGCAATTTCAGAGCGTTGTTGCGGTAGAATCCTCGCCTGCATCGTTCCGGGACCTGCGCCGCAACCTGCCCCCGAATGCGAAAGCCGTGCGCTCTACAGCCCAGATATACCTGCAAAATGCCGGCAAGAAGTTGCGGCCCGACCTGATCGTCGTGGACCCTCCCCGGGCAGGCCTCGGAGTCAGAGTTTCTCGCCTGCTTCCCGAGCTCCGCGCTCCCCGCATCACATACGTTTCGTGTGATCCCGCTACGCTGGCGCGCGACCTTGCAGTGCTCATCGCAGGTGGATATCGCGTTGAAGAAACTCACCTACTCGACCTCTTCCCGCAGACCTACCATCTCGAGACCGTGATGCATCTGGCACTCCCCTAAGGTTATTGTTCATGCAGTTTTCAATTCCTCCTCAAACTGCGACAATGACCCCTCCGATCCCCAATACTCTGGAGACTAAAAATCTGAGTTCATCTTCCCGCATTGACGTAGCCGTAGTCGGCGCAGGCGCGTTTGGGCGGAACCATGCTCGCGTGTACCACGAATTGGAACAACAAGGCGAGCCCGTGCATCTCGCGGCAATTGTGGATGTCGATGCCGCGCGCGCTGATTCCGTCGCCCGCGAGTTCAATGCCCGAGCTTTCGGTTCTCTGGAGCAACTGCTCACCTATAACGAAATTCAAGCCGCTTCCGTTGCTGTTCCCACGCGCGACCATCTGAGCGTGGCCCGAGCTCTGATCGAAGGCGGCATCGACGTGCTGGTGGAAAAGCCCATCGCCTCCACCTTGGCCGAAGCGAATGAACTGGTGAGCCTCGCCGCGCAGCATCACCGTATCGCCCAAGTCGGCCACCTCGAGCGCTTCAACGCCGCTGTCCGCGCCACCTATCCGCTGCTCAATCACCCTTTGTTTTTCGAAGTCCACCGCATGAGCGTTTTCACTCCTCGCGCGCTCGATGTCGACGTTGTCCTCGACCTGATGATCCACGATATCGACATCGTCCTATCATTCGTGAACTCGCCTGTCGAACACATCCATGCTGTGGGCCTGCCAGTCTTAACCGACAAAGTTGACATTGCCAATGTTCGCCTCGAATTCTCCTCCGGTTGTGTAGCCAACCTTACCGCCAGCCGGGTTTCGACCGAGCGCGTGCGCAAGGTCCGCTTCTTCCAGCCGCATCAGTACCTCTCCATCGACTACGGACGCCAGGACCTCCTGGTGTTCACCGTCAATCCTTCAGGCACGAACCCCGTCCCAGGCCAAGCGGACTCTATGATTCAGGTCACTAAACCTGTCGTTGCCGTGGAAGAGCCGCTAAGCGCGGAGATCAAATCCTTCCTTGCCGCTGTCCGCTCTCGATCCAAGCCTGTTGTCTCATTTGAGGAGGGTCGCAATGCACTGGCGGTGGCCTTGGACATACTTTCGGCCATCCAGGAGCATAGTCAGCGCATCCAATTGCCAAGCCTCCGGTAGGTGCTGTGCCGCGGTCGCTCGAGGAGTTTGTGGGCAAATTGGGTGACGAAAGTGGTGCCGTCCGGGGTGCTCGGCCTTCTGGGCTTACCCGTAAAGCCAGCAATAATGCGACAATAAAGGGAATCTCTCTATCCTGCGCTCGAGCCTTGTCCCGGAGGGCTGCGTGACCGCAGATCGAACCATTTGCTGATGCCGACGACCCAAATCCCGCCACCTGATCCGTCGTCGGCCCCAGCGCCAGCTTCCCCACCGCCGCGACCCCCCGGAGCAGAGCTTTTCGATCCCAACCATTGGGAAGACGCTTACCGCAACTCGGAAGTCTTCGACGCCCCTAACTTATTGATAAAACTCGAAGATGAGCTTTCCAAGTCGCGCCAGCGCGAAGCTTTTTGGATTTCCGTCATCGTTCACATTGTTATCGGCGCCCTCTTCTGGAATTCCGGCTACTTCCTCCAGTTTTTCCCGGCTCGTCACACGCTGTCCACGAACGAAGATTGGATGAAGCAGCGCGACACCACTTTTATCGAGTTGCCCTCGGACACGCAGAGGCTGACGAAGAGGCCGCAGACCGACAAGATTTCCGACAAGGACCGCGTCGCAACCCATAGTACTCCGCTTGATCCAAACGAGTTGAAGAGAATCATCGAAGCTAGCCGTCGCGGCGCTCAGGCCCAGACTCCCCAGCCTCCGCAACAGGCGGCGCAGAATGCTCCGGGCCTGCAGGCTCCGAGCGCCCCTCGCCCGGATCCGACGCCTCAGCCGCAGGTTGCGGAGGTTAAACCTGCTCCGGAAGCTCCGAAGGTTTTGTTCGGGGGCAGCGTCTCGGCCGGTACGGCTGTGGAGCAAGCCGCCCGCGCTGCCGCAACTAATCGAGGTGGTTACGGAGACGGCGGCACGAGCTTTACCCAGGGTCGCCAAGGGGGCGCCGCCAGCAGCCTGGATGTCCTCAGCGACACCATGGGCGTGGACTTTGGTCCATACCTAGCGCGTGTGAAGCACGATGTGCAGATAAATTGGTACGACCTTGTTCCGGAATCGGCACGCTCTCCTCTATTCAAGCAAGGCAAAGTCGCCATCCAGTTTGCCATCCTAAAAGACGGTCGCGTAAGCGCCATGCAATTGGCGGGCAGCTCCAACGATGTAGCTCTCGACCGCGCGGCCTGGGGAGGCATTAACGGTTCGAATCCGTTCCCACCGTTGCCCTCGGATTTCAAGGGCGACTATCTGCTCTTGCGCTTCACGTTCTTTTACAATCCGCCCAATGGCGCGATGTTGCCCTAGTTTTTCGGCATTCTCAATGGAAGCCACTCTCAGCGCCAAGCTCTCCGGAATCGACCTGCCGGATTCCGATGGGAAGCGAGTACGGCTAGGTTCTCTATGGGCCAATTCGCCGTGCGTGCTGGCGTTTCTGCGTCACTACGGTTGAGCATTCTGCCGTGAGCATGTCGCGCAGTTGCGCGAGCGTGAAAAAGGATTTCAGCTGAAGGGCGCCCGCATAGCCGCCGTAAGCCTCGGTGACACCGAATATGCCCGCATCTTTCGCCAGGACACCGGAATTACATTTCCGCTGCTCATCGACACCGAGCGCACCGCTTACAGGACCATCGATCTCGGCGTTGGCTCCATTTTTTCAATATTCAGTTTGGTAAATCGCCAAGCACGAACCCGCGCAAACGCCGCCGGATATCGCCAGCACAAGCTCGGCAAAAACCCCTTTCAACTGGGAGGCAGTTTCATCTTCGGGCCCGGCAACGTGGATCTCTATGCGCACGCCAATGATACGTTCGGCGACAACGCCCCGATCGCGGAATTGCTGGCGGCGCTGCCCTAAGGACCCTCGATCCAGTCCACGCTTGCTACCATACCCGGCAACGATCCTTCCTTACCATCGGCGCACCCGCTTTGCAGTGGAATGCCTCCTGGAATTCCGGCATATTCGAGACGACGCCGTTGGCCCGGTACTTTTCCGGCGAATGCGGGTCTGTCGTCGCTCGAACGCGCTTGACCTCATCGCGTTCGTTCGTGCACCAGCTTTGCCCGTAGCCCACGAAGAAGCGCTGTTCCGGCGTCAGTCCTTCGAGGGGCTCTAACTTCTGATCTTTCGTCGCATCTTTCCAAGCCATATAGGCAAGCAGGAGCCCACCGAGGTCGGCTGTATCTTCTCCCAGCGTCAGCTTGCCATTGATTTTTATGTCATCCACGATGGTGTAGCCGGAGTACTGATCCGAAATGCAGGCCGCCCGTTTCTCGAATTCCTTCCCATCCTGGGGAGTCCACCAATCCTTCAAATTGCCGGTCGCATCGAACTGGCGGCCCTGGTCGTCGAAGCCGTGGGTGAGTTCGTGTCCAATGGTGCCACCGGTATCGCCGTAGTTGGGGGCATCATCCTCGGCGGCGTCGAACAGCGGAGGCTGGAGTACTCCTGCCGGAAAGTTAATATTGTTCATCTGGTCGTCGTAATACGCGTTGACTGTAGGAGGCGTCATATCCCATTCGCCCCGATCGACCGGCTTCCCGATCTTGCCAAGGTCGCGCTCGTATTCGAAACGCGTCCCGCGGTTACCGTTCCCCGCGTAATCCCCGGCAATGATTTGCAGCTTGCCGTAGTCACGCCATTTGTCGGGGTAGCCGATCTTGTTGGCTACGCCATGTAATTTTTCGAAAGCCTTTTTCTTGGTGGCATCGCTCATCCAAGGCAACTGCTGGATGTCCCTCTCCATAGCGGCCTGAATTTCCTTGACGATCTTTAAGGCGCGCTGTTTGGCATCGGCGCTGAAATATTTTTCCACGTAAACCTGCCCCAACGCCTCACCCAAATCTCCATCCACTCCGTTGACGCATTTTTTCCAGCGCGGTTCAATTTCCTCCAGGCCCTGAAGAGTCTTGCCATAGAAATTGAAATCTTCCTTCAAAAACGCGGAGGCCAGATACTGCGACTGTGACCGGGCCAGATGCCAGCGAAGGTAAACCTTCCAGTCGGCTAAACTTTCTTTTTTCAATTCGCTGTCCAAAGCCTTAAAGAACCCCGGGGATGCCACATTCAGAGTTTCAATTCCCGGCGTCCCCGTCTTGGCGAAGAAACCGGGCCAGTCGAACGAAGGAGCCGTGGCCGTCAATTCGCTGACCCGCATGGTGTGGTCGAGATTATGCGGATCGCGCCGCGACACGCGAGTTTGCGCTCCGGCCGCGAGCGCAGTCTCGATGCGCATCACGGTTGCCGCCTCTTTGCTGGCTGCCTCGGGCGCATCGCCCAGCAGCTCCAGAGTCTTCTGCACATGCGCTACATAAGCTTTGCGCAGGTCGACCGACTTGGCGTCATCTTTGAAATAGAAATCGCGGTCGGGTAGCCCCAACCCTCCCTGATCCACCCAAGCGATCTGCCGAGTCGAGTCCTTAAAATCCTGTGAGGAATGGTAGCGAAAGAAGTAAATTGCGACCGTAGGCGCTCCGGCCACCCACTCAGCCAACTCTCGCTTGTTCTTCAACGCCGCGATCTCGGCCAGCGCCGGCGCCAGTGGTTTCGCGCCCAGGGCTTCCACCGCGTTCTCGTCCATACAGGCCGCGTAGTAGTCGCCAATCTTCTGTTCGTTGGGCCTCCGGCTTGCGCCAGATTTCGCAGCGTTTTCGAGAAGGGCGCGTAACTGGGCCAAGGTATCGTCCTGCAGCTTGTTATAAGCGCCCCAAGTCGACTGGTCCGGCGGAATCGGATTCTTCTTCATCCAGCCGCCGCACGAGTACGCGTAGAAATCCGTACACGGGTCGACGCTCGCATCCATCGAAGTGGTGTCCAAGACCGGCTGTTTGCGTGCGCTATCCGTACTCTGCGCGCTCATCGATACCGTCAACCACAGACCAAATAAGAAGACCAGGAAACTACGCATTTCACGCTCCCAAGTGCTGTGCAGAAATTCCGAACCGCTGATTTTAGCCCGGCGCTAGTATCGATGCCACATCCCGACAGGCTTAAGACGTTTGCCGCGTGTGGTCGTTAGCCCCCTTGGTGGGGAACTGAGTAGGCCATACGAATCAAAGCTCGTTCACCGAACGGCACATACAAGAGAGCTGCCGTCGCAGCCACGGCTGCTCCGACGCCAATTCGGTGCAGGATCAGGAAGGGAGCCAAAGCCCAGAGCAAATCCAGTAACAGAACTCCTGGAAATATTCTGAGAAACTTCTCGCCCAGCCGCATGTGATCAAAGGCAACACCAGAAAGCGAATAAAGACGCAGAGGAATCCCCACCGCCGCTGTCAGCAGAACCGCCGCAGTGATCGTGTCGGCACGAAGCGGCGCCAGATTCATGCCCGCCGTTATCCCAACTTCATCCAGGCGAATCAGCGCCAAGACATAGAACACTAGATACATGATCTGTATCAGAGCAAACAAAGAGCGGACCCAGGCGCGATTGACCGTCGGCAAATCACCAAAAGCCCTCTGGGTTAAGGGTGCCTCGCTAGCATTGTCGGTCCCGCTGGCTCCGCGCACAGCGTCAAACCGTACCGGAGCAATAAACCTGTAGCCGCGCTTGGCCAAGGTCTCCACAAACCTGGGATTGGCAGCAGAGTCATCCAACGCATCGCGCAATTTGTTGATTGCCGTATTCAAACTGTGATCGAAGTCCACAAAGGTCTCGGCGTTCCATAACCTCGTGCGCAAATCGTCTCGAGTTACCACTTCTCCGGGCCGCTCGAGTAACACCGCCAGCACCTGGAACGGCTGTTCCTGCAGGCGAATCTTCGCCCCGTTCTTGCGCAACTCTCCCATGGCAAGGTTGGCCTCGAAGACTCCGAAACGGACAATGCGTCCAGCGGACGCGGGGGGCGTAGTCGACATAGGTTTAGACAACATGCGAATCGTGCGTCAGTGTAGCATCGTGCGCTCGTACGATGGACCCCATGCGAATCATGACAGGCGGCTTCACCGAAGCCTTCGGTCAGGTCAGCGAACGCGGTTTAGAATGAGCCAGTGGATCCCGGACCTCAAGATAAGCCCCGTGAAGCGGCCTCCAACCAAGCCCTGCGTGTGGAGACCCGCGGCCTGATCTTAATCGCCGCGGTAATTCTCATCGTCTACCTGGTGCGCTATTTCCATCTTCTCCATAGGAGCACGCCGTAGTGGCAACTGCGGAGCCTCTGCTCGTGGTCGTGCTTGGCCCTACGGCCAGCGGCAAGACCTCCCTTTCTCTGTCGCTGGCGCTGTCGATAGCCGAACGTTTTTCCGGGGAGATCGTAGGCTGCGATTCCGTTGCGCTGTATCGCGAATTCGATATCGGTACCGCCAAGCCTTCACTCGCTGAACGAACCCGCATCCCACATCATATGGTCGACATCGCCGACCCCACCGATACCGTTACCGCCGGCGATTACGCGCGACGCGCACGGGAAACGCTGGCGGCAATTCGGTCGCGGCAGAAAATGCCAATTGTCGTTGGAGGTACGGGCTTATATTTGCGAGCCTTGCTCGAGGGCCTGTTCGCCGGACCCCGGCGATCGGAGAAAATTCGAGTGCGCCTGCGCGAACGAGCCGATACCCGCGGACCCGCACATATCCACAAAATTCTGAACCGTCTTGACAGGGTCGCCGCAGGAAAGATCCACGCCAACGACGCGCCCAAGATCATCCGTGCCATCGAAGTCTGTCTGTTAGCCAAGGCTCCCATCACCCAACTCTGGAGCGAGGGCCGCGCTCCGTTGACCGGCTTTCGTATCTTGCGCATCGGCCTCAACCCGGAACGAGAGGCTTTGTACGTGCGCATTCAGCAACGCTGCCGCCAGATGTTCGAACAGGGCCTGATCGAGGAAACCAAAAACCTTCTGGAAAAGTATGGCCCTTCCCCTTGGGCGCTTTCTTCTCTTGGCTACAAACAAGCCGCGCAGTTTCTACGCGGGGAACTCACACGGGTGCAAGCCCTGGAAGCAACGCAACAATCGCATCGCAACTACGCCAAGCGCCAGATGACGTGGTTCCGCCGGGAACCAGATGTGCGGTGGCTGGCCGGTTTCGGCGATGACCCCGCAATCATCCGCCAGGCGAGTGCGCAGATCGACTCTCTTTTGCGTCCCTTGGATGACTAATTGGACCGAATCGCGGCCGTCGCCACGCCGAGAGGGAGCGGTTGTCAGCGTCCAAGAATTACTTCTTGTAAAGACTCGGGAACTGCTGGCGAAGATGATCGACCTTGGGCGCGTCATTGAACGCAATGTAGGGATCATCCGGATGCAAGGTGGCGTAGTTCTGGTGATAGCCCTCGGCGGGATAAAAAGCCTTCAGAGCCGACACCTGGGTGACGATCGGCCGGGGGAAAAGTTTGGCCTGCTGCAATTGGGCGATGTAGGCCTCGGCGATGCGTTTCTGTTCGCTGTTGCCGTAGAAAATTGCGGAACGATATTGGCTGCCGGAGTCCGGGCCTTGCCGGTTGAGTTGGGTTGGATCGTGCGCAACCGAGAAAAAAACCTGAAGGAGCTGGCCATACGAAACCTGCGCGGGGTCGTAAGTGACTTGGACCGACTCGGCATGGCCGGTTTCGCCTGTGCTCACGAGTTCGTAATGGGCAGCGGCGGCCGGGCCTCCGGAGTAGCCGGAAGTGGCGGCCTTGACACCTTTGACGTGCTGAAAGACGGCCTGGATTCCCCAGAAACAGCCTCCGGAGAACACAGCAGTCTGGTCGCCAGCGGTTGCACGCGGGGCGTCGACGGCGGGATTGGGAAGACGGGGGGTGTCGGCGGCCTGCGCACGGTTCCACGTGAAGGTTGCGGCCAGGGCTGCAATGGCAGCGACGACAGCGAATTTGCCAATGGTAGAGTGCTTGGTAACGAAATTCATAGAGACCTCAGAGCTGTAGGTTGGATACCTGGCGTGGCCCGAAGTTGCAGGCTTTCGGCCGGGCGGGGTCGTTCAAGACGCGACGAACTTGAAGGGCACTACAAGATTGCGGTTTCGCGGATAGTGCGTCCTTCGGCAAAACGGGCCAAGTCCAAAAGACGGGAGTCAATGAGTTCGGTCTTTCCCCTCAGAATCAGGTCAGAAAGAATCTTACCCGTTGCGGGCGCGTGCATCACCCCATGGCCGCTAAAGCCGTTCGCCAGGAAAAAGCCGGGAACCTCTGGAACTTCGCCAAGAATCGGGTGGTGGTCGGGAGTCATTTCGTAGAGTCCAGCCCAAGCGCGTTTCGGGTTGACGGCAAGGTTCTCAAATACCGGCACGCGGTCGGCTGCGCGGGTCAGGATTTTCTCGACGAACGCTGGTTCGAAGTCGGTTTTGTAGCCGGGGGTTTCTTCGGGGTCGTTCCAGGCCAGGAGAAAGCCCCGTGCCTCAGGCCGGAAATGAAAGCCGTTGGACATGTCGATGATCATAGGCGCGGAGTGCGGGAACTGGTCAAACGGTTCTGTGGGCACGAGCATGCGGCGCAGCGGCTCGACGGGCAAATTGACGGCAACCATTTTGGCGACTGTGGCGGCCCATGCGCCGGCGGCATTGACGACAATCCTGGCGGAAACAGTACCCTGCGTTGTTTCAATGTCAAACGATTGTTGTCTACGCCGGATCGAAATCACGGCAGCGCCTTTCCAGATCTTTGCCCCATGTTCGGTCGCTGCGGTCATGAACCCGATCATGGCGCTGTAAGGATCCACAAAGCCGTCAGTCGAGCAGAAGCTGCCGCCTAGAATGTCGTCGGCGCGCATTTCAGGGAACTGGGCCGCGATTTCGTCCGCTCCGAGCATACGAACGTTTTTCAGCCCCAGTCCGATTTGCTTCTCCTGATTCGCTCGAAGATAGGCCAGATGTTGATCGCTTGTAGCGCAGAAAAGATACCCCTGCGCACGGTAGTCGCACGGGTGCCCGAGCCGATCTTCGAAAGCAGCGTAAAAGGGAATTGAGTAAAGCGACATCTGAATATTGACGGCGGTGGAGAACTGAGCGCGGACCCCGCCCATGCTTTTGCCGGTGGAGCCTTTTCCCTGCGACGATTCCCGTTCTATTACGAGAATGTCACCGCATCCGGCTGCGGTGAGGTGATATGCGATGCTGGACCCGACAATGCCCCCGCCCAAAATGGCGACTTCCGTGGTTTGCATGGCCTCTCCGAAACTACTTGATTACGCCGCGCTCGGAGGCCTCGATGAACCGGATCAGCATGGCGACGTCGTCTCCCGCATCGGCTTCAGCTTTCAGCTTTTCCAGGGCCTGGCTCGTATTGAGCCTGGAGGCCAGCAAAACCTTGTAGGCATGGTGGATTTTTCGAATGCGATCCGGACTAAACCCGCGCCGCTCGAGGCCGACGGAGTTGATGCCGTAGGCGTGGGTATCGCGAGCGGCAGCAGTTTTCGAAAAGGGAAGAACATCGCGGGTAATCGTGGTGCCTCCGCCGATGTAGGAGTGTGCTCCGATGCGGACGAACTGATGAACCGGGCATAGAGCGCCGACAACAGCCCATTCCTCCACCGTGACGTGGCCGCCCAAGGTGGCTGCATTGGCTAGGATGACGTGATCTCCAATTTGGCAGTCGTGCGCGATGTGCGCGTAGGCCATGACCAGAATTTGGCTCCCGACGCGAGTGACGCCGCCACCCTTTACCGTCCCGCGATTGATGCTCACGAATTCGCGAATCTCGTTGTCGTCGCCGATCTCCAGGCGAGTAGGTTCTCCGGCATAACCGATATCCTGCGGAGCCATGCCGAGCGACGTGAAAGGAAAAATGCCGACGTTGTTGCCAATGCGGGTGCGGCCGTCGATGTGAACATGGGAGACGAGGCGGCAGTTTTCCCCAAGTTCTACATTTGGGCCGATGATGCAGTAGGGGCCGATGTTGCAGGAGTCGGGCACTCGGGCCTTGGGATCGACGATGGCGGTGGAGTGGATGGACATGGAATCCGCTCTGCCCTGCCTATGCGCTCTCGTTCGCGGATCTTTGGGCGGGTTTACGGGGCACCACGACACAGGAGATCAAAGCCTCGGCCACGCGCTTGCCGCCCACGAAGGCCTTTCCCTCCATGCGCCCAGCGGACATGCGCCAGGCCTTGACGTCGACTTCGATGCGCAACTGGTCTCCGGGAACGACCGGTTGGCGGAAGCGGGCCTTCTCAATGCCGGCAAAAAACAGGAGCTTGCTCGCGGGGTCCTCGATGGCCGACATAAGTAATACACCACCAGCCTGCGCCATGGCCTCCACGACGAGCACGCCGGGCATGATGGGGTATCCCTCAAAATGACCGGCAAAAAAGGGTTCGTTCATCGTGACATTCTTGATGGCAACGATGCGCTCTTTCGGCGTGTGCTCCACGATTCGGTCGATCAGCAGAAAGGGATATCGATGAGGCAAAACCCGCATGATGGCATTGATATCCATGAGCGTGGCATCAGGGGCTGGCGTGGGTTCAGTCATTCTCGGTTCTTCAGAACGGTCGATTATACTGTACCGCCCGAGCTGAAAGCAGATTCTGCGCCATTGAAGTACGCGACGATCATTGGGAAAAACTGGATAAAGAGACGCGATGAGAACAGACCCAACCACCAATTTCCCCGTTGCTAGCTATCTGCGCTATTTCGAACAACGACGGGATGCGCTGGTCGAGACCATTCGCCAAATGGCGCAAATGGAGTCGCCCAGTTTCAGCAAGGCTCCGGTGGACCACCTAGGGGCGTGGCTCGCGGGGCGGTTCCGAAAGCTCGGTGGCGTAGTTCGCGTCGACAGGCAGGTCTGGTTCGGGAACCACTTACAGATCGATTTCGCTGGTCGAGCTGGTTCAGCGAAGCGAATGCCGATTCTGCTGCTGGGTCACTTCGATACCGTCTACGAACTCGGCACGTTGAAGAAAATGCCGTGCAAGATCGAGAAGGGCCGCCTCTATGGGCCGGGGGTATTCGATATGAAGTCGGGTATTGCCCTGATGCTGCACGCCATTGAGGCCCTTCAAGTCGTCCAAGGGGTTCTGCCGCGACCGGTGCGCGTATGGCTTGTGACGGATGAGGAAGTCGGGAGCGAGAGTTCTCGTGCCAAGACTGAGAAGCTCGCGAAACAATGCGAGGCTGTCCTGGTGTTGGAGCCTGCCGCTGCTCTGCGGGGCGCGCTCAAAACTTCGCGCAAAGGCGTGGGAGACTATAAGGTGCGCGTTACGGGGCACGCGGCGCACGCGGGACTCGATCCCGGTGCTGGACAGAGTGCCATCGTCGAGTTGGCACACCAGATCGTCCGAATGGCGGAGTTCGGCGAGCCGAAGAGGGGACTGACGGTGAACGTGGGAGTGATTCGTGGGGGAACGCGCACCAACGTCATCGCTGCGGAAGCGGTCGCTGACGTGGACGTGCGCGTTCAAAAGCTCAGCGACGCCGGCCGAATTGACCGCAAGTTTCGCGCCCTCAAGCCGGTCAATCGAAGGTGTAAGTTGGAGGTCACGGGGGGCGTGAATCGTCCGCCCATGGAACGGAGGGCAGGAACGATAGCTCTGTTCAAGCAGGCGCAGGCCATCGCCGGCGACATGGGGTGGAAGCTCGAAGAGACCGCAGTGGGTGGGGGCTCGGACGGAAACTTCACTGCGGCGCTCGGAGTTCCCACGCTGGATGGACTCGGGGGAATGGGCGACGGCGCGCATGCTGCTCACGAGCATGTCGTCATTGAGGAACTACCAAGGCGGGCAACGTTGATCGCGGGATTGCTCTCGCAACTGTGAGATCGAAACGGCCGGTGCGAACGGCCTTCGTCAGGTACGACACTGCCTCCGACAACACGGCAAGTGCGGCAAGATGTATCCTTCGGGGAAACCGATGCGCATTCGACTCTTGAGAGTTCTCACGTTCGCCAGTGTTGTTGCTATCGGCACCCCCCTGTTCGCGCAGCAGTTACCGGTTCAGGCTGAGGGCGCGAAACCTGAGGATACGGAGGTGTGGGAGCCCGTGCCCAAAATTGTGACGCCGGGCGTCAACAACACTGCGCCTCCATCGGACGCCGTCGTTTTATTCGACGGGCGGAATCTCGACGAGTGGGTGTCGGCGTCCGAGAAAGAAAAAGACAAGACGCCAGCGAAATGGACGGTGGCCAACGGCATACTTACGGTGGTGAAGAACGCCGGGAACATTGAGACGAAAAGGACGTTTCGAAACTTCCAGCTCCACCTCGAGTGGAAGGTCCCCGAGAACATTACTGGCGCCGGCCAGGCACGTGGCAACAGTGGCGTGTTTCTAGCCTCCACGGGTCCCGGGGACGCCGGATATGAATTGCAAATTCTGGATTCTTACGGCAACAAGACCTACGTCAATGGACAGGCAGGCGCAATCTACAAGCAAGGCATTCCGCTGGCGAACCCGATTCGCAAGCCCGGGGAGTGGCAAACCTACGACGTGGTATGGACTGCTCCGACGTTTGATGCGGACGGCTCGGTCAAAAACTCCGCTTATGTCACGGCATTTTTCAATGGCGTGCTCGTCCAGAATCATTTCGAGTTGAAGGGCGAGACGCGATATCGGGGCCAGCCTTCTTACGAGAAGTATGATTCCGCACCCATCAAGCTTCAAGCGCACGGCGATCCAAGCGAACCCATCAGTTTTCGGAATATTTGGCTGCGTGAGCTGAAGTAACGCCCGGCTCGGCGATGATTATCGGCTGCGCGCGAGTGGGTCAGAGACCGACTCTGAAGAACTCTCAAACACCCTCACCCCGTCGAGAAAGAATGTCACAGCCCCATCCATATCAGTCCGATAGGTAGACACGTTACTGTTCACCAGCCGCTGCAGCACTTCCATCTTCGGCAATCCAAACGGATTGCCGGCTCCCACCGAAATCACGCTATAGTGCGGATGCACCGCCGCCAAGAACTCCGGCGTAGCGGATGTCTTGCTGCCGTGGTGACCGACTTTGAGCAACTCCGCTGCTGGATCCCTGCAC
>Ga0080027_10000244_pt1 | contig 23706 bp, 21 predicted proteins | sample OrgsoiDNA2013046_FD_70962 | JGI IMG/M metagenome (GOLD analysis project Ga0080027, IMG submission 70962) | Permafrost soil microbial communities from the Arctic, to analyse light accelerated degradation of dissolved organic matter (DOM) -... | ecosystem: Environmental > Terrestrial > Soil >... | reverse complement strand
GCCAGGGAACATGGCAACAACGACAAGAACATCTACACCTAAATGTGGGTCGGAACCCGGATGCTCCCTGCCGCCGTCCCCCATTCCCGCTTATTTGCCCTTAGAGCTGCGAGGGCCACCTTCGCGCGCTCGCGACCGCGGGATATTCCAGGCAATGTTGGGGCGGTCGTAAGCGTAGCCGGGGCACGCGGACGATCGATCTATGAAGGTTTGGCTTGACCGGAGGACGCCATTGACTCAATTTCGCCGAAGGAAGAACGCCCAGCGGTCCACCCGGCGCCGACGCGATGTCGGCGCTCACGCTGTGTTCAGGAAGACGAAGCCCCAGTAGCGCGGGATCGTCCACTGACGGAGCCAAAATCCGTTGACCGCCGCCGAGATCGCGGGGGTGGAGAGCTGATCGACCCAGATCCCGTCGGCCGGAAATGGAATGTCGACCTGCTGATCTTGATCCGAGAAGTTGAGCGCAACGATGAAGCGATCGAGCCCACCGCGGGTCGCGGCGCCCCAGCGGTGGAAGATGAGGAGCTGGCGCGTCGAATCGACGCCGTATCCCTGGTTGAACGCCCCCTGGTTCTCGGGCCATCCCGATGGGTAGATGTCGTCGCTGCGCAAGCCAGGATGGGCCTTGCGCAACGCGATGAGCCGCCGGTAGATACCGCTCAGCGCCGACCCAATGCTGTCGTTCGGATATCCCCAGTGCAGGGCGCGCGGCACCACGCGCCGGCTGGTCCCCTCGTCGTCCTCCATGATCCAGTGATCGGACGCGAACTCCTGCCCGTTCGGAATGAGGGGCGTCCCCGGCGAGAGCAGCAGCGCGATGGCATAGGGCTGCATCCGGTACCACTCCATCGAGCCCAGGTCGTGCGCCGCGCCGGCCTGCCAGGCGACGGCGGAGTGGTCGTGGTTGCAGAGGTAGATCGTGGCGACGTTGTCGGGCGCGGCGAGGTAGGCCTTGGCGTCGAGTGAGGTCATGATTCGGCTCGGCAGCGTGTAGTTCCAGAGCCCGTTGAAGCAGTCCTGGTAGAGGCTCTCGCGCCAATAGCTGCCGGCCGCGAGAGTGTTGGTCATCGTCGCCGCCGAGAGGTCGAGCCACTCGAGGATCTGCGCGAAGCGGGGCCCGGCGACCGGATCGAGCGTCAGCGCGTGCGCGGCGACGGCGGCGGTCAGACCGGGAATGCCCTGGGTGGTCCCACTCTCGTAGTAATAGAGGGCGGCGTCGTAGCGGATGCCGTCGATGCCGAACTGGTCCATCCAGTAGAAGCAGACGTCCTGGATCAGTTCCTGGGTGCAGGCATTGTGGTAGTCGAGATCGGGGAGCCCCGAGAATGTCCCCCCGAATGTCCCCATGTATGGGCAGTCGCCCGAGTTCAGATAGAACTGCGGATAGGCGAAGCCGCCGCCGGCGTGGTTGAACACGCCGTCCATGATTACGTGGACGCCGGCGTCGTGGAGCTCGGAGATGAGCCGCTGGAGCCGTGAACGCTGGATCGTGTCCTCGTTCGCCAGAACGTTGTGGGTGTAGCGGTGCTCGATGGAGAAGAAGCTGCCGGGGGTGTAGCCCCAGCTGTAGTTGTCGTCGGCCCAGGCGGTCCAGGGGAGAAACTCGACCGCGTTCACGCCCAGGTCGAGCAGAATGGGAAGGTTCACCCGGACCTTCTCGATCGGCGGGTCGAGCCCCGGAAGCTCCGCGCTGTAGTCGTCGATGTTCAGCTCGTAGACGATCAGATCACGGTAGGCGAGACGCCCCCCGCTGACGGGATGAACCGCCGCCGCGATCGGCGACGCACCGACGACGAACCCGGAGCGATCGGGGCTGGATCCGCCCCATCGCGCGCATGGATCGGTGGCGGTGCGTTGTGTCCCGTCGTTAAACTCGACAACGTATTGGTAGTCGTAGAACCCCTCGGGCAGCGCCGCCGCCGTGATCAGCGTCCAGACCGTCCCTTTTCCCGAGGGGTGCGGGCCGGGGGCCATGGCGTTCGCCGCCACGGTTGCCCCCGCGGCTTGGCCGAATGCCGTCTGAAACGCGCCGATCACCCAGATCGCGGCAACCTGCGGATTCCCGTAGGCTGGGCCCTTCGGGTAGCCTTCGTACTGCTGGGTCGTGTACTGCGTGTCGTTGGGAAAGAACAGCGTGAATTTGATCTTGGACGCGCCCGCCACAGCCAGGGGCCAAGCCCCGAATTCAAGGTTCGCCGAGTCGATGTACACGCCGCCCTCCGTTCGTTCCGCGTTGCCCAGCGTCGTCCAGGCGCGCTCAAACTGTCAAGCCGCGGAATTGTTAAATCATTGCCAACGCGCTCACGACCGTGACGGCCGCCGCTCATTCGCCCTCTCCGGATCTCGTCGCGCGCTGAGCGCTCTCCTACCGACACAAATCAGGAACATGTCGTTCAAAGGAAAGCGATTGTTCGGTCCGCCGAGGTTCCGCGAGGTCGCTGATGCCGTGCTGGAGGCCCTGCGCACGTCAAAGGGGATCGAGCGCATCATGACCACCGACAAGTACGTCGCCGACAAGGCGACCACCACAATCACGGAGATTCGCACTGATACAGGAATCCGGCTCACGGGCCCCGAGCTATCCCCGGTGCTCCATCTTGCGAAGCATGTCGGAAGGTCGATTCAGCCGGTCCCTGCCCAGATCGACTTAGTCGTCGATCGTTCGTCGAAGATGGGCCTCGATATCCGCCAGACAGGCATCACGAGAGAGCAGTTCATCGTGTTAGGGCCGGGCTTTCTCAATGACGGTCCCGGAGGAAGCCCGACCTCAATGAGTTGTTCAAGCACTTTTCGAATCATAGCGGGGTCGGACGACCTCCTGCATCTTCGCGACTTGCTATTGCTCCCGGATGCGGCGGGTTATGTCGGAATGTTCAAGACCGACATGTCCGTCATCCAGCAAGAGGTGCTCGGTGGCAACGATCTCGACTTATCCACGCCGACCTCAGTCTCATCCCACCCCCGACGTAGGCAACCGGTCCTTGGGCGGTGGCGCAGCGGAGGGATCCACGAGAGGAACGACCGGGGGTGCTCCTACGGCCGGCGGTTCTCAGCCCACCAGCTTTGACGTTCAGTGACCACGAGGGAGGCTCGCAAGGTCGTCGCTCGCTGCTGCCGCGCGAGTTCCGCCCAAGCCCAAAGTCTGTGTAGACCGTCGATGAAAAAGATCTCGGCGGTACCGGTATTGCCGTTCCGCGAATAGGTCCGTCGATCTTCGCGGTCTGCACTAGCTCGCGGACATGGTCGCCTGCGGGGCCTGGAGCCGCGTACATCGCTCGAGAATGACCATCTAGGCCGTTTTCTAGCGAAAAAAGGTTCGGAATGTCGACGGGCTCAAGCTGGATTCGCCAAGTCTCGTTCGGGCCTGCCGCGAGCAGATTTGCGAGAAGGGGGGCCCTCCAACAGAGGATTACGTTCAGCGCGACGAGCGGCACCTGCCCGGCCGAGCCAACCTGAGCGCGTAGACGGCCGGCACACTCGTGGAGACCCCACTCGATCAACACCTCACCTAGGCCTATTTGCTCAAGTCGTGTCACAAGATCGTCCATCTTAACTGTAGAGACGGACTGTCGGTACGCTGTCCGACGCTTCCTGCCGGTTACTGACCTCGGTCTTTCATGTCGGCGTGCTGTGACTAAGCTGGGGGGATGGGGGGGGAGGACCGTCTCGTTAGGCGGCCCGGAGCCGTTCGACGTCGAGGGTACGATAGGCGGGCACGGTCGGCCGTGGCGCCGAATGCTCCTTCAGCGCCTTCTCGGCCGCCGCGAAGAGCGCGCCTGCCTTGTCGCGCAGCTGCATGAACACGTGGGACCGCAGTGCGTACGAATTGGCGCCGGTCAAGCGACCGCCTTCTTGCTCCCAGCGGTTGGCGGTCGCGCGATCCACCCCGAGATGCTCGGCGAGGTCCGCCTGCGTGTACTCGAGCAGCTTCCGCAGAAACTTCACCTCAATCGGTTCGAGCTCAGCCTGGCTGAGCATAGAGCCGGCGATCGCGAGGGAGACTAGCTCGAGCACCTCGCCCGGAACGAGAATCGCCCCGCAGGTTGGGCAGGAGGACGCCGAGAGATTCTCGACCGTCACCTCGTTCAAACCGAGGAGCGGTCCGAGGTCTTGCTTGCCCGGCTTGAGGGTCAGCTTCCCCTTCCCGCAGCTCGGGCAGATGGTTCCCGTTTGAGGATCGCTCTTTTTCTTCATGACTACTCCCTCTGTCCGATCAAAACACGGTCGCGATGACCAGCCGCTTGCCGAGGTGGTCCACGTAGACCTCGACGCCGATTGACGTCGTGATCTCGTCGAGGCTCGGCCCTGTTACGCGCCAGCACGTCCCGCCGAATCGGGGGATGCCCTCCCGATACGACTCGCAATCCGTCGCCGTCGCCTTCTTGATAATGTTCTTCATGTCGGCGGCCGTGACGCCGCGCTGCCGCTGTCGATCCCGAGCGTGGTCGACCACCCAATATCGGCCGCTTCCCAGCGCCTCCCTCGCCCAGCTCAACGCCTCGATAGGGGTGGATGGGCCGGCCACGTATGTAACATATTGCTACATCGCTACCGAGGGATCAAGGCCCGAAAGTCGCTCATTTATCCCAACCTGATCCCCAACTCGGGTCGTGGCCGGCACCGCACCGGGGGTTCTCCGGATTCAGGTTCGGTGATCGCCGCGCGCCCGTGCCGCCGGACCTACTGGGACCAGCTCCGCGCGTGAACCAACGGAACGCCCGGCGCCGGTGGGCTTGCGGATCCAGGGACGAGTCCAGGGACGAGTTGGTCGTCCCGGAGCGGGTTTCTGTGGGTCTGAATGGGTTTCATCGCCTTCAGCAAATGCCCACAACTGCATGAAAGACCTAAGTTTTGTGGCATCATCACTTGCCGCGATTCGTCAGAGTGCCACCTTCACACGGTGGAAGCCGAAGGTTCAATCCCTTCAACGCCCACAAGAAAAGCTAAGCAGAATCGGCCAGTTGGGATGCGGTACCCAGCTGGCCGTTTTCGTTTTTGGGACCCTTACATACCACTTCCATACCACCTGCCCCCATTGCCTCGCGGACACCGGCGAGCGAGATGATCTTCGCGATCCCCTCGCGCATCTCGGTCTGAGCGACCGTGCTGTAGTGCTGCTGCATCTGCTCGGTCGCGTGCCCCGAGATGGCACGGGTTACCAGGTCCTTCATTTCGGCCGCCCGCGCCAGATCCTGGTAGGTCCGTCGCATCCCCCGTGGTGTCACGCCCCTCCCCAACTTGATCGCCGCCGCCACGTCCCGGAACGGCTTGCTCAGAACTGACCCAGACCTGAAACCGCCCGTCTCGGAAGGGAAGAGAAGGTCGCTTTTGGCCTGGATGTGCTCCGGGATTTTCTGCTGCACGTGCCACCGTAAGACGTCCATCAGCTCCTTCGGGAGAAAGAGCTTCTGGCGCTTCTTGGTCTTGGTCGTTTCCATCACCTCGTCACCCACGGTCTGCGAGCGCCGCACCAGCAACACGTTCTCGTCCCACTTCACGTCCGCAAGCTCGCCGTGCCGCCGAAGCGGTCGGAGAGTGGACGGCCGAAGCCCGGTCGCGAAACCGAGCGCCGTCATCGCGAAGTGCTGCGGGAACGCCTCCTTCATCGCCGCCAGAAACGACCGGACCTCCTCCACCGTGAGTGAGTTGGGCTCCTCCTCGGTGTAGGTGGGGTGCCGGACGGCGGCGCAGATGCTCGGGCCACGCTCGGTTCTCGCGCTGGGATCGCCGATCGTTGCCCCCAACCTGCTCCCGAGCGTCGGCGGGGCAGCCAAATCACGATCTCAGTCGAGAAACGCGGTCAACGTGGCGGTGAGATCCCGCGAAACCCCGGTGAAACCTGATCTGGCCGCGGACGACGATGAGCTGCTGGCGAAGGAGCAGGTTCTCGGCGATCAGGGCTGCGCGGGGCGCGACGAAGGCCAGGACGAGGTCGAACAAGAAGCGAAGAAGGGCGATCACGGTTGCGACCGCGTACCACGATGGTCTGTTTCTGGCACGGCTGGCGTCCGTGCGGGGCAGGGTGGTTGGGCGCGGGGGGAGGTCGCGGATCCGGCGCCGCGATTCCCACATCACCGTCGGCGAACCCGGAGCAGATCCAGCTCACGGATGGAGTATTTTGCGCCCCACAGGCGTCTCACGAGCGCGGTGGGCTTCTTCATCTGCACCCAGTATCCCAGACGAACGGCCCGCGCGCAGCCCGAGGATGCGCCGCGAGCGGACAGCGGCTAACATGACCGTGATGGAGCGAACGCGCGCGGTTGGTCTGGCGCTGGTCGCGGCTGCGCTCGTCGGCTGCGGCGGGCGGCAGACGCTGGATCTGCCGGCCGACGTCGACGCGGGCACGGACGCCGGTACCACCTCCAGGGCCACGATCGGCCCGGTCGATCTCACGCAGGCGCCGGCCGAGCTCTCCACGACCTGCGATCACGGCATCGGCCTGGTCGCCTTCGACAACCCGTGCCTCGTGGGGTTCAACCTCACGGGTCAGATGGGGGTCGGAGCTCACGAGGTCGAGTGCACGCTGGCCGTGGCGGGCAATCCCATCGCGTGGTCGTTCATCCTGCCGCTCTCCCAGATCGCGACGCAGCCGGATCAGCCGCTGATCTTCCCGAATGGTTCCCCGATGACGCCGAGCGCGAACAAGCACATCCCGATCAGCGGAAAGCCAGCGGGCGTCTCCAGCGTGACCGGAACGGTGACGTTCTCCCGCCTCGATCCGCCCGACCGAGCCTTCGTTGCACGCTTCGTGGGCACGATGATCTGGACTCAGGATTCCGGCTTGACGTTCTCGTGTGCCGTCGACGCGCCCTTCTGGGGCGCCCCGGGCGGGTTCCTCTGACGATCGGGGGCGCAGGGCGCAGGAAGAACAAGGCTCGGTTTCTTCGCCGGGCCTGCTATTTCCGTTTCGCCGATAACGTCGATTCCGTCACCTTCACGCCAGTCTATCCCCCTCCGCCGGGGGAAAACAAGGACCCGCGGGTCAGTTCCTGCCGCCCAGGGTAGATCTGGCCCTCCGGCGCGCACCGGGCGGGTCAGGCGGGGAAGTCTTCAGGGCCCGGCGGGTCGACGAAATCGCCTGACGGCTCGTCGACGACGAGATCTCGTTCGGGCGGCGCGCGCGCCGGCGTAAGCGTTGGCGCGCGCGGCTCGTGGCCAAGATGGCGCAGGATTCGCTCGACAGCCGTCGCCTCCATCACCGCGGCGACGATCCGCATCCGGCCGTGGCACCTCGGGCAGTCGAGCGCATCGACAAGGAAGACGCGCTTCAGCAGAGCTGCCCACGGGAGCCGGTACGCCGTTCCCGTGGGCGCCGTGGGCTTCGATGCCTCGGCCGCCGTCGGCCGCGGGACAATTCCCGACCGCGCCGCCGCCGCCGGCGCGAGCACGCCGTGAAAACGTCTGACGTGCTTGCGTGGCCGGGGCACGAGCGGGAGCAGCTTCGCTATGAGCTCTGCGGGCGTGAAGACCAGCGCTTCGGTGCCGTCCGACCACCGCCGCCTGAGCCGAAGCGCCACGTTCCCGTTCGGCAGTGCCGTCAGTCGATCGGCGGCGATCGGCGGTCGCGCCAGATAGCGCGCTACGTGTTCCAGCCCGTCGCGATCGTTGGCCGCGATGCGGACGTTGGCGTGTAGGCTGAACCCATCGACCAGCGCGCAGCGGCGGCCCACGACCGTCGCCTCGCCCGGCCGAACTGGCCCGACGACGCGGCCGACGCGCCCGCCCCGCCTGGCGCCCGTGGCCACGACGCCGGCTACCGACGCGCTCGCGAGGCCAGCGAGCAGGGGCTCGCCGGCGACCGCGGCATCTTCGGCCACATCATCGAGACCGGCGAGCTTGTCGGCCACCTTCCGCAGAACCGCCCCCGCGATCGCCGCTACGTCGTCATCCGTGGGCGCCGGCACGGGATGGAAGATCGGGGGCCCGCCCAGGCGCAGCTCGTACACGCCGTCGATCATGAGGGTGTGGAAGTGGACGTTGAGGTTCAACGCCGAGCCGAAGCGCTGGATGACCGTGACGCCGCCGGTCTTGAGCAACCCCCGGATGCCCACAGCGCGCGCCCGTCGACGCAGCCACCGTGAGACGACCGACACGAAGGTGCGCAGCACCAAGCCCGTGACGTCGGGATTGAAGGCCATGCGGAACCTCAGCCCGTGCGGCACGGTGAGAACCCACTGCCGCACCGGCACGCGCGGCATCACGCGATCGCGAAGGTGGGCCGCGAAATCGCACATGCGTCGGCCGAGACAAGAGCTGCAAAAGCCCCGGCGTTTGCAACTGAACGCCACCAGTCGATTCTCCTGGCACCCGTCGCAGACGACGCGCAGGAACCCGTTCGCCAGGATTCCGCACTTGAGGAAGGACTCGACCTCCTCGATCACGAAGCGGGGCAGTTCTGGCTCCGCACCGCCGCTCACCTCGGCGAGAAACGCGATCCAGTGCCCTTGCAGCGTCTTGTAGAGGACCGTCCCGCGTCGGCTCATGCTGCACGTGATGCCGTGGGCGCTGATAACCTTCTGGTAGTCGTCGCTGGCATACGGGCTGCCCTGATCAGAGTGGTGAAGTAGACCAGCATCCGGACAGCGACGGCGAAGGGCCGCGTCCAAAGCCTTGACCGCGAGGTGCCGGCCCGGCACGACCGTCGGTGCCGATGAATGGAGGCCAAATTCGTCGATCGGACTACCAGTACGGCAGGGCACAGATCACGTTTCGCGTGACTCTGGTGCCGAAGATCGTCCATATCCTGGGAGACTCGACCACGCCTGGTTCATGAAGCTTCGATAATTGGACCCTTGTGTGGCCCCTCGGCTCAAGGGAACTCGCAAGGGGCCGATGTAGCGGTCTTGGGGGAGATTGGAGATGCGAGGTGGGCGGGACACGAGAGCCAATAAACCTGGTGCAAGACCGAAGCGGCGGGGACACTGGGGGTCAGGGAACCTCCGAGGAACGGAGTGAACGAGTCACCCGGCTCGCGCGTCGAATCTGGGACGCTTTTACCCGACACAAGTCGGGGACGTCACACGTCGACATTCCAATGTGGGAGGAGATGGATCCGGGACAACGCGAGACCATAATCTCGCTCGCCGCTGAAGCGTTGAGCCGCGATGGAAGAAGTGCTGCGACTACACGCCCGCCGCTATCGAGCGAGTGAGCCTGTCGTCTGCCGGGACGAGCGCCCCCGTCCAGTTGCTCGACCCAGTCGGCGCGATCCTGATGACGCTGAGGATTCGGACGTGGGCAACCCGCCGGTGGGTATTCTCCTGTGCACGCAGAAGGACCACGCCCTGGTCGAGTACGCCCTGGCTGGAATCGACAACGGACTGTTCGTCTCCAAGTACTTGTTGGAGCTGCCCAAAAAAGAGGAGATGCAGCGCTTCATCGAGGAACAGCTACGGGCGGGTGGACGCTGCGCGTTCGCTCGTCGCGAGACGCGCCAGCGGCGCTCGCGACTGCAATCGGGATTTCCGCTCGGGGATCTGTGACTTCGTCGTCCTCAACGAGGCTCTCGACGAAGACGAGCGCACGCTCGCGTGGCTCGGTGGGCTCGACGGCGCTTCGTCGCTTTGGGAACGTGAAAAAGCACTGCAACCAGCCGTAACGGGACGTGTCTGACCGCGAAAATCCAGGGGAATTTCGCGACTGGGCGCAACGGGACGTCCCCGCCCGTTACGGCTGAGGGGTGTGAAAAGGGGTGTGAAGAACATCCAACCCAGATGGCCGGCGACCGCCTACCCCGTGCGCTGAAGAAGGCAAGTCCTTCCCCACCTGACCTTCGAATACCAGAACCTAAATCCCGGTTTTGGTGCCTTCGACCTATTAGTTGGAGGTAGTTAGGGATCGGAAAAGTGGTCCGCAAGAAAACCCGCGTCACCATCGGCACTTAGACCGGTTTCGTCATCGTCGATTCCAACTGGGGGCACATTCTTGGCAAAATATGCGCGAACCGGGATACAGTTTTCCCGCCTTCGAGGGGGCGGGGGCGCGGGGCTGAACAAGCCTGTCGCGAGCCGCCCATGAAGCGCCAAGAGCAAGCAGCACCTCCAAAAGCAGCCCAGGCACCGGGCGCGCAGGTGCGCGTTCTGCTGGTCGACGACGAGCCGGCGATCGCGCGCGGCCTGGCTCGCTTCCTCACCGCCGCCGGTCATTCAGTGACCACGGCCAATGACGGCGCCGAGGCGGTCGGGCACTTGGGGGCTGACGCATTCGACGTGATCGTGAGCGACATCCGCATGCCGGAGATGGACGGGCTGACGTTGCTGCGTCGGATCCGCGAGAGCGATCTCGACGTGCCGGTGGTGTTCATGACCGGCAGCCCCGAGTTGGAGACGGTGCTGCGGGCGATGGAGAGCGGCGCGTTCCGCTACCTCATCAAGCCCGTGGAGGGTAAGGCGCTGGTGGCGCTGGTCGAACGCGCGGCCCAGTTGCACCGGTTCGCGCGGGTACGCCGCGAAGCCGCCGATACGTCGCAGAACCGGATGATCGGCGATCACGCCGGGCGGGAGGCGCGCTTTGCCGCCGGCCTGGCTGGGTTGTGGATGGCCATGCAGCCGGTCCTTTCCTGGCGCACCCGTTCGGTGTTCGCGTACGAGGCCTTGCTGCGCACCGAGGAGCCGACGCTGCGCAACCCGCTCGATTTCGTCGACACCGCCGAGCGCCTGGGTCGCACAGCGGAACTCGGGCGGGGAGTGCGCAGGCGTATCGCCGAGCAGATTCAGGACGCGTCGCCATCGGTCAACTTATTCGCCAATCTGCACCCGATGGATCTGGTGGACGAAGAGTTGTGCTCGGCCGGGGGCGCGCTGACCCCGTTCGCCAACCGCGTGGTCCTGGAGGTCACCGAGCGCGCGACCCTGGACGAGGTCCCCGGTGTCGGCGCCAGCGTGGCCCGGCTACGAGCGCTCGGCTATCGCATCGCGCTGGACGATCTGGGGGCGGGCTACGCCGGGTTGTCCAGCTTCGCCCAACTGGAGCCGGAGATCGTGAAGGTTGATATGTCTCTCGTGCGCGGGATCCATGAATCGGCCATGAAGCAGAAGCTGTTTCGTTCGTTCGCGAGTCTGTGCCGCGAGCTCAATACCGAGATCGTGGCCGAGGGGGTTGAGGTGGCCGAGGAGCGCGATTGCCTGGACACGTTGGGTGGGAACCTTTATCAGGGGTATCTGTTCGCGCGGCCGGGGCGGGGCTTCCCGGCGCCGGTGTACTAGGGGCACCGAACGTGGGCACTCCCCTTTCGGTCCTCATCGTCGAGGACTCGCAGGACGATGCCGATCTCCTGGTTGCGGCTCTCCGCGAGGGTGGTTATGACCTCGGCTTCGAGCGCGTCGAGACCGCTGTCGCGATGGAGGCGGCGCTCGAGCGACCGCACTGGGACGTCATTGTGTCGGATTTCTCACTGCCGTCGTTCAGTGCGCCGGCAGCGCTGGCTCTTCTCCAACGCAAGGGGCTGGACCTGCCCTTCATCATCGTATCGGGCACGGTGGGCGACGAGGTCGCTGTGGCGGCCATGAAGGCTGGCGCGCACGATTTCATCGCCAAAGGTCGTTTGGTGCGGTTGCTGCCGGCCCTCGAGCGTGAGCTGCGCGAGGGGAAGGTGCGGGCCGAGCAGCGCAAGATGCGCGATCAACTGGTGATCTCCGAGCGGATGGCGACGGCGGGGACGCTGGCCGCTGGTGTCGCGCACGAGATCAACAACCCGCTGGCCGTGGTGGCCGCCAATCTCGAATTCCTGGCCGGCGTGCTCGGGCAGGCCGAGCTCGACGGTCGGGCCTTCGAATCCGAGGTGGCCGGTAGGAACTCCTCCCAGGCCTTGCGGACCTGGATGCAGGCCTGGGTCGGCCAGATGCAGGAGCCGCTCGGTGACGCGCGCGAAGCGGTGGGCCGGATACGCGACATCGTGCGCGACGTGAAGCTGTTCTCGCGCTCGCAGGACGATACGCGCGGGCCGGTGGAGGTGCGCAGCGTGATCGAATCGTCGATCCGGATGACGTGGAACGAGATCCGGCACCGCGCCCAGCTCATCAAGGAGTACGGCGACGTGCCCACTGTGGACGCCAACCAGGGGCGCCTGGGCCAGGTGGTGCTCAACCTCCTGATCAACGCGGCGCAAGCGATTCCCGAGGGCAACGCCAAGAAGCATCGTATTCGCGTCAGCACCAAGCTCGACGGACGCGGTCGGGTGGCGATCGAGGTTTCCGACACCGGTCAAGGCATCCCCCCCGAACTGCTCGAGCGCATCTTCGAGCCGTTCTTCACGACCAAGCCCATCGGCGTGGGCACCGGGCTCGGACTGGCCATCTGCCACCGCATCGTGACCGACTTGGGGGGCGAGCTTGAGGTCGAGAGCCAAGTCGGTCGGGGAACGCTGTTTCGAGTATCCCTACCCATGTCGCCCAAGGACACAGAGGCGGTGACTGCCGCGGCGCCCACGATGCGCGCGACCCGGCGCGCACGGGTGCTGCTGGTCGACGACGAAGTCGCGGTGAGCCGCGCGCTGGAACGAATCCTGAACAGGCACCACGACGTGTCGGTATCCAACAGCGGGCGCGACGTGTTGGCGCGAGTGGCGGCGGGCGAGCGTTTCGACGTCATCGTTTCCGATCTGATGATGCCCGAGGTCACCGGAATGGAGGTTCACGCCCAGATCGCCCGCTTGGCACCCGAACAGGCAACCCGCATGGTCTTCCTGACCGGCGGCGCGTTCACGAGCAACGCGCGTGAGTTCCTCGACACGGTGCCTAACCCGCGCATCGACAAACCGGTCGATCTGAGCAACCTGCTGGCCATCATCGAGGGCTTGCTGTGACCGCCAGTGCCACCGCGAGGGAAGTATTCGCCAGCGGGGGCGAGATGGGCGCGCTCATGCGCGCGACGGATTGGTCCAAGACCAAGCTTGGTCCGATCGAGGCTTGGCCGAGTAGCCTCCGAACCATGCTGGGCGCCGTACTCGGCAGCCGGTTCCCAATGTTGCTCTGGTGGGGCCCCGACTTGCTGCAGCTGTACAACGACGGATATCGCAGCATCCTGAGGGACAAGCACCCCGCGTCGCTGGCCGCTCCCGCGGCGCAGGTTTGGGCCGAAATCTGGGACGTTGTCGGGCCGATGGTGAAGGGTGTCATGGAGGGAGGTCCGGCGACCTGGACCGAGGATCTGCAGCTGTTCATCAACAGAGGGGGATTGGCCGAGGAGACCTATTTCACGTTTTCATATAGCCCGGTGCCCGGAGACGACGGACGGGTCGGCAGTGTCCTCAACACGGTGCAGGAAACAACCGTCAAGGTGCAGAGTGAGCGTCAGATTCGCATGCTGCACGATCTCAGTGCGCGCGCCGCCGAGGCGAAGTCCGAGGAGGAAGCGTACCGAATCGCGACGGAGGTTCTCGCTGCGAACGAGCTGGATCTGCCATTTGTTCTGCTGTACGTCACGAACGAGAAGGCGGATGGTGCGAGGCTTCTGGGTTTGACCGGAACGAGTGGATGGCAAGACTATGAGGGTCCCGCCAAGCCGGCTTCCATTCTCATCAGCGAGAGGACAGGCGAGGCGACCTGGCCCGTCGGGGAGGTTATCGAAACCGCACGCGAGGTAATCGTTGAAGACCTTGCCGGGCGCTTCGGGGCGCTGCCGATGGGTTCCTGGGGCGCGCGGCCGGAACGAGCAATCCTCCTGCCTCTTTCGCGTGCGGGGCAGTCGACGCCTTACGCGATCCTGGTCGCAGGCATCAGTCCGCACCGCGCTTTCGATGACCGCTATCAAAGGTTTTTTCGAGCTTCCGCTGACCATGTCACAGCGGTCATCGCCAACGCTCACGCGTACGAGGAGGAGCGCAAGCGGGCCGAGAAGCTGGCCGAGCTGGATGCGGCCAAGACCGCGTTCTTCAGCAACATCAGCCACGAATTTCGCACCCCGCTGACATTGATGCTGGGACCCCTCGAGGATTGTCTGTCCCAAACCACGCCGGCTCTACCGCCCGAGCAGCGCACGCGCGTCGGTCTGGCGCACGACAACGCGCTTCGGTTACTCAAGCTCGTCAACGCGCTGCTAGATTTCGCGCGCCTAGAGGCCGGTCGCCTGCGCGCCAGCTACGCGCCGCTTGACGTCGCGGGTTTCACCGCCGAATTGGCCGGGATGTTTCAGTCGGCGGTCGAGCGAGCCGACCTGCGCCTGGTAGTCGACTGCCCACCGCTGTCGCAGCCGATCTGGGTAGACCGGGACATGTGGGAGAAGATCGTTCCCAATCTGGTTTCCAATGCCTTCAAGTTCACCCTGGTCGGCGAGATCGCCGTGCGGGTGCGCGAGGAGGACACTCGGGTGGTGCTGGAAGTCGCCGACACCGGTGTCGGGATCCCCGCGGACGAGCTGCCGCGTGTCTTCGAGCGCTTCCACCGGGTGACCGGCAATGTCGGACGCACGTACGAGGGCACCGGCATCGGCCTGGCGCTGGTCCACGAGCTGGTGTCGCTGCACGGCGGAGAGGTGACCGTGGACAGCGCAGTCGGCCGCGGCAGCACGTTCCGGGTGGCGCTACGCAAGGGCTTCGCCCACCTACCACCCGAACTCGTCGCACAGGAGGCGGTCGACGCGCACGCCGGGCGTGATGCCGCCGCCCACGTCGCCGAGGCCGAACGCTGGACCGGCGCGGCGCTGGGAGTGTTCGGCGCGGAGTCGGCGCGTGCCGAGATTGCGGCTGCGGGCGTCACGGGCCCCGGGTCAGGCGACGGAGTCGGGCGGGCGAAGCCCTACGTTCTGGTGGTCGACGACAACGCTGACCTGCGTGCGTACGTCGCGGCGCTGCTGTCGCCCCGCTACGACGTCTCGGTATCGGTCGACGGACAGGCCGCGCTGGAGTCGGTGGCCGCGCGCCGGCCCGATCTGGTAGTCAGCGACGTGATGATGCCGCGCCTCGACGGTTTCGGCCTCCTACGCGCGCTGCGCGCCGATCCGTTTAGCGCGTCGGTGCCGGTGATCCTGTTGTCGGCACGCGCCGGCGAGGAGGCGGCCATCGAGGGACTGGACGCGGGCGCGGACGACTATCTGGTCAAGCCCTTCTCGGCGCGCGAGCTGCTCGCGCGCGTGCGCACGCACCTCGAACTGGCGCGGGCTCGGCGCGCCTGGATCGCGGAACTGGAGCGCGCCAACGCCGAGCTGAACGCCTTCAGCTACTCGGTGTCGCACGATCTGCGGGCACCGCTGCGCGCGATCGATGGTTTCAGCCAGCTGATGCTTAAGGAATACGGCGCAATCCTGGACGATCGGGGGCGGCACTACCTGGAGCGGGTGCGCGCTGGTACCGGGCGCATGGCGGAGCTGATCGACGACCTGCTCGGGCTGTCGCGCGTCAGCCGGGCGCCGCTGCGCCGCGAGACGGTCAACCTGTCGGCACTCGCACGCCAGATCGCGACCGAGCTAGCCCGGCGCGAGCCGGCACGCGCTGTCGACTGCGCGATCGCGGAGGGTCTGTCGGCTGAGGCGGATGGATCGCTGGTGGAGGTAGTCTTAGAGAACTTGCTCGGCAACGCGTGGAAATTCACCGCCAAATGCGCGCAGGCGCGCATCGCCTTGGCGCGTGAAGAGCGCGGTGGCGAATCGTGGTTCTGCGTGCGTGACAACGGCGCCGGGTTCGACATGGCCTACGCCGACAAGCTGTTCGCGCCGTTCCAGCGCCTGCACCCCAGCTCGGAATTCGAAGGCACCGGGATCGGCCTGGCCACCGTCCAGCGCGTCATCGCGCGCCACCACGGTCGCGTCTTCGCCGAAGGCGCGGTGGACGAGGGCGCGGCCTTCTTCTTTTCGCTGGAAGGGGCCCGAGTATGAGCGGACAGACGATCCTGCTCGTCGAGGACAACGACGACGACGCGGAGCTGACCATCAAGGCATTCCAGGATGCCAAGGTCTCGAACCGACTGGTACGCGCCAAGGACGGGGTCGATGCCCTCGAGTATCTCTTCCGCAGTGGACGGTACGCCGATCGCGTACCGTCGGACCTGCCGGCGGTGGTCTTGCTCGATCTCAAGCTGCCCCGCAAGAGCGGCATCGAGGTGCTGACGGCCATCCGCGCCGACCCGGGCACACGGCACCTGCCGGTCGTCATCCTGACGTCGTCAGCCGAGGAGCAGGACCGACTGGCCGCGTATGATCAGCATGCCAACAGCTACGTGCGCAAGCCGGTCGACTACAATCAGTTCGTGGCCGCGGCCCGCCACCTGGGCCTCTACTGGATGGTGCTGAATCTGCCCGCGCCGCCGCACCCCTGAATCGATTGGTGGCTCGAAGTTGGAGCCGATCGTCCGGAAGTGCGAGCCGCCGATCGTCGACAGCGCGGCGGGTTATTGGCAGAGGTGCCCAAGACCCTTGGCGATCCCGCGTCCTCCGATCGCGCCAGGCACGATCAAGATCCGGCGCTTTGGCTCGATCGCTTCCACCGTGACCGCCTGTCCTTCGCCAGAATTCGATCCACGCGTGATCTTGGGGTTTTACAAGGGTTCCCGTCGCGCCGCCAACGGGCGCAAGATCGGCGGGTGCTCGCGCTCCTTCTCGCCCTCATTTCCGCCGCCGGGTCGGCCATCCGCTCCCGCGTCAACCTGGCCATAGAGAACCTCGCCCTTCGTCAGCAGCTCGCCGTTCTCAGACGCCGGCGTCCCCGCCCTCCCCTGGACTGGACGGATCGCCTCTTCTGGATCGCGCTGTCGTGTACGTGGTCACGTTGGCGCGACGCCCTCGCCCTCGTGCGGCCGGATACGGTCGTGCGCTGGCACCGCACAGCCTTCCGGCGTTTCTGGACCTGGAAGTCTCGACGTCCCCCAGGACGCAGGCCAACCGGCCGAGATGTGCGCGATCTCGTCCGGCGCATGGCTACGGCCAACTCCACCTGGGGCGCCCCGCGCATCCACGGCGAGCTCCTCAAGCTCGGCATCGACATTGGTGAACGAACCGTCTCCCGCTTGATGCCCCGCGAGCCCCGGAAGCCCCCCTCCCAAACCTGGCGCACCTTCCTCGACAATCATCTGGGGACCCTTGCCTCGATCGACTTCTTCACCGTCCCGACCGCCACCTTCCGCGTCCTCTTTGTCTTCCTTGTCCTCGCCCATAACCGCCGACGCGTACTGCACTTCAACGTCACCGAGCACCCCTCTGCCGCTTGACCGCACAGCAGATCGTCGAAGCATTCCCCGACGACACCGCCCCCAAGTACCTGCTGCGGGATCGCGACGGCATTTACGGCGCGGCCTTTCGCCACCGCCTCAAAGGCATGGGCATCGCCGAGGTCGTGAGCGCACCCCGTTCCCCGTGGCAAAACCCCTTCGTCGAGCGCCTGATCGGATCGATCCGCCGCGAGTGTCTCGACCGTGTAGTCGTCCTCGGCGAGCGACATTTGCACCGAATCCTCGCGTCTTACTTCGTTTACTACCACCGCTCGCGGACCCATCTGTCCCTCGTGAAAGATGCGCCCCACCCCCGCGCCGTCACGCCCCCCGACGCCGGTCAGGTGATCGAGTCGCCCGAGGTCGGCGGCCTGCACCATCGGTACGAGCGGCGCGCCGCCTGACCGCCACCCTGGCGAGATGTCCCAGCCGAACTCGGCCGTCGGGCTGCCGCCGCCATCGCCAACGGCTGCCCGACGTGTGGCAACGCGGGCAATCGCCAACGATCGGACGCCCTCGAACAGATCCGCCCGCGCCATCCGAGCGTAGACCGCTAGAACATCGCGGTTCCCGACTGTCACGCCGGGTTTTGGCGAACCACAGGTCAGCTCGCGGCGGAAGAAAACGACGTGACCGGCGTGCTCGGCTCGCAGCAAGCCGGGCCGTATGTGATCGCACGCTCGACCGAGCGCCGGCGTGTCGGCCAGGCGCTGGCAGTAGTCGTCAAGTAGGGTGAGATATCGGTCGGCCTGATCTGCGTCCCAGGTGCGGGCAGTGTAGGCGGTGATATCGTCGAAATCCGCCTCGGCGCGGCGCGAAAAGCGGACCTTGGCCACGCGCTAACGGGACCGCGCGGGTAATCCAGCTCGTTCCCGGACACGGTCGAAAACGCCGTCCTCGGCAACGCCGCTTGCGTCGCCCTCGTCGATGGCCGACCGTAGCGCCGCGAGCTTCCCCTCGCGTTGCTCCTCGCGCTCGAGCGCCTCGCCAACCAGCTCCACCAGCACGGCCTGTGGCTCGCGGTGCGTCTCTGCCGCAAGGGCGGCCACACGCGTTTCGAGTTCGGGCGGGAGGGTGAGGGCCAGCTTCACGCCAACAAGTCTACAGCCGGGGAGATTGCCCGGCTAGCCGTCGGCTAGCCGACCTGCACCACATGCAAGTCGGAGCTGTAAAACCGGGATCTTCAGCGGGTCGATGAGAGGGGCAGTGGATGGAACACCCGGTTTCGGTGACACGTCGGCCGAGCTGCGCCCGCCGCCCGAGCGTTAACCACTTCCGTAACCACTTGAGCGAGACCAGGGGTGACGGCCCGACACGCCTTGTGACGGTAAGTCCCTGATCTCGCTCATTTCTCCGACGGAGATTCGACCCCTCGATCGTCTTCACACAGTGGAAGTCGAAGGCTCAATCTCTTCAACGCCCATGCCAGAGCCATGGTCAACCGGGCGGCGGCCGGCTACTTCCGTGCCGCCGACGCCGTGCCCCTGGCCTGCGGCGGCAACAGCGCGCCTCCTCGGCGGTTAACTCATGGGGGGTGTTTTTATCGCGCGATCCGGTCGATCTCCGTCGTCTCGGTCGAGAGATTCATGGCCACCACGTATACGGCGTCGGGCGCGATTGCGAACGGTTGCTCGACGAAGGAGTTGGAGAGAGAGCCGGGGGAGCAGCCGAGAAGGGCCGACGCTCCCGCGGCGTCGAGCGACCTGACCGTCATGTGGTCGATTTGATCGTCGAAGATCTGGTTGCCGACCAGGATCCAGCCGCCCGCGCCGTCGGCGGTCGCCTTGCTGACAAGGCAGGCGAAGGGCTGCGCGGGCCAGAGCACCCGGGCCGGGCCGCCGTCCGCAGGCGAAAGGACCACCGACGACGGGTCGTATCCGAGACCGGGGATCGACCAGTACGCGCCCTGGCTGTCCAGCCCAGCGAGCTCCGCTTCAGACGCCAGATCCGGCGACGGCACGGGGAGGGCCAGCGGCGACAGCGCACCTCCTGCGAGGGGGAGCCCGACCGCCAGCTCGAACGCGTTCGCCACCAGGATCGCGTCGGGGGTCAGGGCGAGATAAGGAGCCGTAAGGTAGGATCCGGGGAGCGCCGTGGTCTGGTTGGGCGGGGCTTGAAAGGTGATCGTTCCGATCTGATTTGCGGTGCCGCCTGCGCGCGACTGGTGCCAGACGGTCGGTGGGATCGCGTCGGAAGTGGGGCTCATCTCGGTCCAGTAGAAGTCGGTGGCCGTGAAGGCGTGCGCGAGGACGTTCCCCGGGCTCGTCCGCCCCACGCCGCCGTCGAGCACCAGTTGGGGCGTCCCGCCGGAGAGTGGCACGCTGTAGATTTGATTGGCCGGGGTACCCTGTGAGAAGAGCAGGTGGTCCTCTTCGATCCAGAGCTCGTTCGTGACGATGGAGGCCAGCGTGGCCGGCGGACCTCCGTTCGTGGGGAGTGCCAACAGGGCTTGGGAGTTGAGGCTCGTGTAGTAGAGCGTCCCTGCCTGGTAAACGAGCGGCGAATATCCGTCCAAGGGCTGGGGCGCCGTGAAGGACTGCCAGCCAGCACCGCAGTCCTTGGCGCTTTCGAGCGCGGGCGGCGTCGTCGCAGGCGGGCCGCTGTCGCACCCCGCCATCGCCGTCAGCACGAAAACCGTCCTCCAACCACCGAGAGCCGCCGAGGATCGCACGTGAATCAGATTAACCTTAGTCCACGCGAACGTCGAGGCCAGCGACCGCGGTCACGACGACGCAACGGCCCTCATGGGCATCGGCATAGGCCGGGATGTACCGACAAGGCTGATCGCCTCGCCTGGAGCGGCGAAGTCGCACTCGGGAGGTCGATCGTTGCCCTCACGGTCAGGGCTCTCCTCAGCTACCTTGAACGCGGGCGCGAAACTCTGCCTCCTTCGCCTGAACGGCCTGCTCTGTGAGCGACGGCCGCATGGGCTCCGGCAGACGGCGCGAGTGACTGAGCTCGAGGAAACCGTCGCGAGCGTGATGGGCGCCCGCCAGAGCGGCTTCGTCGCTCGCGGCCCGGTCGTGCACGAAGGGCTGACGGACTGCCCAAAACTGCTCGAAGGAATCGTGCATTGCATGCGGCCTTGCGTACAGAGCAGCAAAGTGCTGCCGCGTATCTTCGTCGATCCTGGCCGGGGAGGCCGAGCGCTCCGAGATGATCGACGTGGTCGAGCTGAAGTACCAGGTCGTCGAGGTCGAGCGGAAGAAGTACGTGTGCGGCTGCGGCGGCGCCGTCGAGACGGCTCCTGGTCCCGCGCGCGCCGTCGAGGGAGGCCGCTACTCGCTGCGCTTCGCAATCAAGGTCGCCTTCGACAAGTACGTCGCGCACCTGCCGCTCGAGCGCCAGACGCGGCTGATGGCGCACCACGGGCTCGACGTCACGTCGCAAACGCTCTGGGATCGATGCTCGGCGGTGACCGCCCTGCTGGAGCCGACCTACGACGCGATCTTTGCCCGCCTTCGAGCCAGTCCGGTCGTCGGCGTCGACCAGACTGGCTGGCCGGACCTCCAAGATGCCTCGCTGCCGCCGTGGCAGATGTGGTGCGTGACCGCGCCGGGGATCGTCTATCACCGAATCTGCGACGACAAATCGGCGCGGACCTTCAAGTCCCTGCTCGGCGACTACGAAGGATGGGTGGTGGCTGATGCGCTCAGAACGCACCAAGCCGGCGCGCGCGAGTGCCGAGGCGTCCGGCTGGTCGCCTGCTGGGCGCACGTGCTGCGACGCTTTCGTGAAGCCGTCGTCGATTTCTCAGAGGCTCAATTCATGCTCGCGTGGATTCAGGACCTTTACCGGATCGACGCCAGCGCCAAAGACATGGCCGATCGCGGGAGACTGCGGGCGACGGAGTCGCGCGCAGTGACCGAGAAGATGAAGACGTGGATGCAGCACGCGACTGCGCTAAAGACGACCAGCCTCGGCGGAGCGATCAGGTACACGCTGGGGATCTGGAATCGGCTCACGCCGTTTCTCGACCACCCCGAGATCTGGCTCGACAACAATCCGACCGAACGCGGGATCCGTGGTCCCGTACTCGGCCGGCGCAATCGCTTCGGATCGAAGTCGGCGCGAGGCACCGAGGTCGCGGCGATTCTCTACAGCCTGGTCGAATCGGCCAAGGCATCCGGCATCGATCCGATCGCGTACCTGACCGAGATCGCGACCCGCGCCAAAGAATCGCCGGGCGCTGTCCTGCTACCCGCGGATTTCGGCACTCAGCAGGCTGCCGCCTGATCCGGCGCCCGTAGCACGATCCTAAACGCTCGTCGGGACGGGGCGCGGCGATGACAGACCGTCTTTCGCCTGCTTCTTCACGTTCCCTTTCGACCGCCTGCCACGAACACCGTGTACCAAAGATATTACACCTGCATGGCCGGCGCAGAAGCTCAGGTGAGAGGGGCGCCGCGGCCGAGGGCTAGCGATACGGCGACGTGCAGACGCCCTTGGCGGAGCAGACCAACGGATAGAGACAGCCGGTGAGCGCGTCGCTTGGCGCCACCGAGGTGCTCGGCGGCAGCACCGTGTCGGCCTGCACCACCGCGCAGGCCCGCCCCTCGCCCGGGAGGCGCTCGGGCGTCAGGGTCTTGGCCGCCTCTTTCGCCTCCGGGTCGGTGTACATCTCGCAGACGCCCCGCACGACGCGCGACTCCTCCCTGCCCGCCAATTCGACCCCCATCACCTGCACCGCATCGCACCCGCGCAGCGCCGCGTGCAAACGTACCGTGGTGAGCATGTCTTCGGTCGAATGGCCGGTACCGTCGTCGTTGCGTCCCTGATAGACCTCGAACATCCCGACGTCGACGTGAGGACGAGTCGGCGGCTTGCTGAGGAACACGTCAACACTGGCGGACGTGCGTCGCACAAACGCGCGCGGCGGCGCGTTGACCGGCGAGTACACGACCCCGTTGGGCGTCGCGCAGCCGAGGATGGTTGCGCACGCGGTGAGAAACATCACGCTCGACATCGCCATTCGGTTCACGGCCAATCAAACGACGTTCGTGATGGCTCTATTCCCAGCTCGGCGTGGCTACTTGGACTCGAGCTCGGGGGCGAGGCGCGCACCTACCTGGGGACGGGCAGAACAAAGCGCGGTTTCTTGGCATGATGCCGCCATTTCCGAATGCGCGATATTCTCCGATCTGTCAAATGCGTGCCAGCCCACCCGAGCCTTTCCCCTCCGCCCGGGGTGCTGCTACCTGCGGACCTCGTCGCGGTCACGCGAGCCGCGGCCTGAGGCCGGCGCGGGCCCAGCACGATCTGCGACGCCTGTCACCACGGGGGGTGGCGAGGAGATACCGACAAGCGAAACCCTTGAGGTGCTCTGATGGAACCACCCGACGCTACTGAGGATTCGTCCGGAGGCGATTTCGCGACTGATCTGGAGTTCTACGGCATTTCGGCGATCCGCGAGACCGAAGCCCTCCTTGCGAGACTCCATGTGCCCCACGACGAGCACCCCTATTTTGGTCTCGCGTACGACCTTTCCACGGCAAAAAGGTACCTCCTCTCGCGCTCTCTGATGGCTGTGCAGTATGCGGCGGGCGCCTTCTTTCGACTTGCTGAACACATCCGACGTCGAGACACGCTCGATCAGCCGCGGTCGGAAGGTCTGAGCCATATCCTGACAACGTCGATCATCACCGAGCAGAGCACGACGCGGCGGCGTCTCGCGGAGGTGCTAGCGACTCTCGTGAACTTCACCTCGACGATTTCGGACCAACATTTCCTTTGCTACCTCCTTCTGGAAGAAAGGCTGAAGTGTCGGCGGGAAAGCGAGAACGACCGCCATGGAGCGAATCGAAGCTGGGTAGATGTGGAGTTACGACGAGCCGCAGAGTCACCGCATGGTCCGGTGAAAGGTCAAGGCTACCGACGGTATCCAGAACCGGGCGTGATCCAGGCCATGCGCTCCGTGGGGCTCGTCGGGCTGAGTGGACATCTCAGCCTTGCAGGGAACCGGACATCTCTGCCTTGCGTTGACATCGAAGGGGCGGCCTCGGGCGACAAAATCGCGCTTCTTCCGCCTACTGTGGGGCGCAGAAACTCCATCCGAGGCTCTGCGCCCCACAGCTATCCCTGGAATATCAAGTCCCTGGCGAGAAGGTCCGCTTCGACGTCGATTGCTGATCGGCGGACCGTCACACCGGTCTTGGCCTGAACATCTTCTTTTTCGCTGCCCGATAGGTTGTCGAAGTCCGCTGACAGGATGGTGACAGCCTTCGCGTTGGTGCGCTGGGCCTCGCGCGCGATGTTCCAAACTTGGCCCGAGGAGATCTACCCGAGAGCAGCCACCCAATCCGCCGCGTTCATGACGCGCGCTTGTCGCGGAAACACCTTGCCTGTGAGTACGGCGTGCACCTCGGCGTCCGTATCCGCGCAGAGGTCGGCGAGCACCGTGCACCGGTAATCCTTGTCCGCGGCCTCACGCAGAGTGGAGAGGACGACGCCGCTCGTCGCGATGCCGCACAGCACGAGGTGGTCGGTCTCGCTGGCGCGCAAGACGACCTCGAGATCGCTGCCCGTGAACGCGCTCACGCGGCGCTTGGTCACGACCACGTCGCTGCCT
>Ga0080027_10000242_pt1 | contig 23847 bp, 24 predicted proteins | sample OrgsoiDNA2013046_FD_70962 | JGI IMG/M metagenome (GOLD analysis project Ga0080027, IMG submission 70962) | Permafrost soil microbial communities from the Arctic, to analyse light accelerated degradation of dissolved organic matter (DOM) -... | ecosystem: Environmental > Terrestrial > Soil >... | reverse complement strand
CCTCGGCGGCGCGAAAATTGCCTTCAAGGCTTATCAGAAATCGCTCGAAGGCAAACCGCGCCCGGCCAACGTCGACGGCTTTACTCCGGAACAGCAGTTCTTCATCGCCTGGGGTCAGTGGCGCGGCGATGCTGTGAGAATCGAAACACAGCGCGTGATGGTGCAGAGTGACCCGCACCCCATCGGGAAGTTTCGCGTGAATGGGCCGTTGTCGAATCTGCCGGAATTCCAGCAAGCATTCTCCTGCAAGGCCGGGGCGGAGATGGTACGGGCTGAGCGATGTGAGGTTTGGTGAGTGCGCAGTCTGGATCGTACCCGCACCCTTGACATGGTATGTTGATATCACTATATTTGCGTCAGTGCAATGGCTGACCAGCAGCCGCTAAAGCCGTTGATCTGGGTGGGGTCCAGCCGCAAGGATTTGCGGAATTTCCCGCCCCTGTACAGGATGAGATGGGTTACGCGCTATACGTGGCGCAAGTCGGCGGCCAGCATAGCGACGCAAAAGTGCTACGAGGTTTTGGAGGGGCCGGCGTTGTGGAGATAATCGACTACCGTGGAGACACCTTTCGCGCGGTCTATACGCTACGGTATGGCGGGGCAGTGTATGTGCTGCACGCGTTCCAGAAAAAGTCGAAAACGGGGCGTGAGACCCCGCGCCGGGAATCGGAATTGATTCAGCAGCGGCTCCGCCAGGCGGAGCAAATTGCGAAGGCGCTAAACCGTGAGTAAGAAGAATTATGAAATTGGGAGCAGCAATGTTTTCCAGGACCTCGGCGTGCCCAACGCTGCGGAACACCTGATCAAGGCCAAGCTTGTGTTCAAGATTGACACAATTCTGAAAAAGCGCGGCCTGAAACAAGTGGAAGCCGCCGGGATTTTTGGGGTGCGTCAGCCGGATGTGTCGAAAATGTTGCGCGGAGAATTTCGCCAGTTTTCGGTGGAAAGGTTGCTCCGATTTTTGGTCGCGCTGGATCAGAATGTGGACATTGTTGTAAAGCCGCGCCGTGGAAGCAGTGAGGCTGCGTTGCAGGTGTTGTGACACTGCCTACAGCAGCACTTCCCGCAAGTGCGCCGTCCGCACATCGAACACAAACCCGCGGATGGTGAGTTCGCTATGGATCCAGCTATGGGCGTCGAGGCGGGCGAGCTGCAGGCGAACATTATCCTCCGGGTCGGTAAACGCGTGAAACCGCACCGGCGAGTTCGGCGGCAGGCCGGCTTGGCGCTCGATCCGCTCGTGCAGGGCTTCCTCCGTTTCTTTCATCAGCCCGCAGTCGGTGTGGTTCACCACCATCACTTCGTTCGTTCCAAGAATGTAATGCGAAATCAGCAGGGAGCGCAGGGCGTCGTCGGTGACGATGCCGCCGGCGTTGCGGATCACGTGCGCGTCTTGGGGACGTAGGCCTAGAGCCGGCAGAGAGAGGCGCGTGTCCATGCAGGTGAGCACGGCCAGCTTCAGGCGCGGGCGCGGGGAAATCTGGTCGGGATCGTAGTTGACGGCGAAGCGGGTGTTGGCGGCTAGGGCTTGGTCGATGGCGGTCATAGGTCAGTCCGGGGTCGGTCAGGGGTCCGGAAACAGTTTCGCATATGCGAGCGTTCAGGTTAACGTGGAGACGGCCGCCCTCGGCTTCGGCAAGAATCATTGGTGAAAGTGTTTTGTGAAGCTGGACGGCCGAGGGTGGCCGTCCCCATCAAGCCATCCCCACGATGAACCTTATTTGATCCGCAGCGAGCGCAGCATTTGCTCGAAGGTTGGCCGCAGGGTGTTGAAGTCGGCGTCTGGGGCGATGAAGACCAGGTAGATTAAATTGCCCTGACGACCGGGAACCGCAACCAGCCAATCCCGCTCCCGTTGTGCCTTCCCGTTCGCGTCTTGCACGGGTGAAGTCGCAATCAAGTCGACCGACTTGCCCGCTGCGCCAGCTACGCGGAGGTTTTCGTCGTTGCCAACCTGTTTCATATCCTGATTCGACTGGCGGAGAGAATTGAGCAGTTCATGCAGCGATTGGTCGAGCGTGTCGGTCTTATTTTCCGGCTGGTAATCGCTGATGAGCACGCCATACGCGATTGCGTTGTCGGAAACGCCGCTGGGCGGAGCGATGTTCACCGTGGAAGTCCGGTCGCCGAATGCCTGCCAGTTTTTGGGATACGTGATCTCGTACAGGTCGTGGGTAAAAGCTTCCGTATCGTGCGAGGGATACTCGGCGGCGGGCAGGCGGCCTTTGACTGTCTGGGATTGCGCTTGTTGCTGGGCGGCGATTTCCTGGTCGGTCAGCGCTTTGATCCCGGCGACGCGCTGCTTGATCTGAGCAAACTCGGGGCCGCTGCTGCGATAAGTCTTCGCCGGCAAAGAACGGACTTCGCGTTCCACGGCGCCGGCGCGGTTGCCTGGGTTGGGGTGGTCGCTGAAGAACTGCGGGCCGTTGGCGCCGCCCTGCTTTTCCAGTTTCGTAAAAAAGTCAGCCATGGCCTGCGGGTTGTAGCCGGAGTCGTACATGATGTCGGTGCCGATCAGGTCGGCTTCGGATTCATTCTGGCGGGAGTTCTTCATGAAATAGGAACCGGCCCCGAAGGAAATACCTTCGGCGGCAAGCTGGCCGAGGCTGCTGCGTCCGAGCAGCGCGCCTAGAATCTGCAGCGGCATCTGCACCTTCATCTGCTTTGTTGCGGCGCGAGTGGCGTGCCGCTGGATGACATGCGAAATTTCGTGCGCCATAACACCGGCGAGTTGCGCTTCATTGTCGGCGGCCTGAATGGTCCCCATATTGACGAAAATCGGCCCGCCCGGCAGCGCGAACGCATTGATTTCCTTTTGGTTCACCACGCGGAAGTGGTAAGGCCAGGGGTCGCCGGGGGCGTGCGCGGTAAGCTGCGCGCCCAGGCGCTGGACATATTGCGTGACGGGATCGTCTTCCGGTAGCACGGGCAACTTCTTCAGTACGTCCGCGGAAGCTTCCTGACCGGCTTGGAGTTCCTGGTCGCGCGAGAAGGCATTGGAGCCGCGCGTGGGCTGGTAGCGCGCGAAAAGCTGGAGGGGTGTCGCGAAAACGAGGAGGATGGCCAGGGCTTTGGCTGCTGGAGAGGGAAGGCGAGTATGGATTGTGGCGGTCATCCGAGCTCCTACGTGGGACTCACGAAGTTATCAGGAATGGTGGGTTTGGTTCCAGTCGGTTCTGCTCTTACTTCAAGGGCGATTTCACCACGGAGGTAGGGCTTTAGCCGGTGTGGCGCGGGCGCCCCCGCCCGCGTGGGCTTGATTTAGATCTTTCTCTCCCAGCCCAACACTCAAAGCAAGACCTCGCGGGCGGGGCGCCCGCGCCACACAGGCCAAAGCTGTGCCTCTGTGGTGAAAACGCTCTTAAAAAAAAGAGGCGCCGGGATTTTTCCGGCGCCTTCGGGAAACAGAAAGAGAGAAAGAGAGAGAACTTTACTTTGTGTCGAGAATCGGCCCAGGGGCTCCGAACTCGCGACGAGCAACGACAGGTCTTCCCACCCGCGCAGCCTGTGCGGTAGCGTTGGCGGCCGTTCCGTAACGATCGGCGAAGCCCGGAAGCGCAGTGCCTTCAGCTTCCTTGGTGAAGGTCATGATGCCCTCGGGCGTTGTGTCGATGCGGACGAAATCTCCGAGACGAACCTGACCAGTGGCGACGAGGTTGGCGAGCGGGAAAACCAGATGCCGTTCAATCGCGCGCTTCAGATGGCGAGCGCCGTATTTGGCATCGGTCCCTTCGCGCAGCAAATAATCCTTCACACCCTGCGTGCAAGTGAAGACAAACTGATTCGCCCCGGCAGCCATCAACACGCGCTGCTGCACCATGCCGAGTTCGATATCCAGAATGTGCTTCATGTCGTCCGGGCGCAGCATCTTGAAGACGACCGTCTTGTCGATGCGGTTCATGAACTCGGGCGAAAACTTGCGGCGGGCGGCTTCGACGGCGGTGCGGTTCACCTTGTCGTCAAAGCGCTCGTCCATGGCCGTGGCCACGCGAGAAAATCCGAAGCCCCCAGTGATCATGTCGTTCATTTCGCCGGCGCCCAGGTTCGAGGTCATGATGATGATGCACTGCGTCATATCCACGCGGCGGTTGTCGCCGAGCGTCAGCGTCCCCTTGTCCAGAATTCCGAGCAGCAACTGCCAGAGCGAGTCCGAAGCTTTTTCAATTTCGTCGAACAGCAGGATCGAAAGCTTCAGCTTCTCCGTGTGCCACTGGTTCAAGGCTTCCTGGGTCAGCATCGGATGAGTTTCGCGATGCCCGAGGTATCCCGGAGGCGAGCCGATCAGTTTGGCGATTTCGTGGGAGTGCTGAAACTCGGCGCAGTCGATCTTGATGCAGGCGCGCGCATCCCCGAACAAAGTTTCCGCCATCGCTTCCACAACGCGCGTCTTGCCGGAGCCGGTCGGCCCCAGGAAGAGCAGGTTGCCCACAGGGCGACCCGGCGCGTTCAAGCCGGCGAGAAACATCTGGTAGATCTCAACCACTTTCTCGATGGCCAAATCCTGGCCAACGATTTTGCGGCGGAGGGTCGCGTCAAAATCGCGGGCTTCGGTGCTGCGGCGGTTGGGGTCGAGAGCCAAGCTTAAGCCTGTCTTCATATTGGTCGTTTTGGCTGCCGGACTGTGGCGGCCTTCCTGCCTTTCCTATGGGGACTGGTTACCCCTGCCGGTCGTTTATGCTGAGATCTCTACCGACATCCCTTGCTAGCCAGCTTTCTGACTGCGCGGTGACGGGCTAACTAAAAGCAAACCTTTGGCCATAGGCAGCCCCTGCCTAACGCGGCGATTTTCATGGACTTACAAGCCTTTTCCTAGGCATTTCCACCGCAGCCGCCAGGATGCCTTGGGCAACAATGGGAAAGAATTTGCGCTATCCGGGAAACTTCTGGGCATAGCCAAACGCACCGCCACCTCGGGCACGAACGTACGCCTCCTCAGGTAACTAGCTGAGTAATGCTCCCACCGTTACTCTCGGCGGAGGTTTCGAATTCCGTGGAAAGGCCCAATTCCCGTGCCCGCTGCTCGTCTCTTAACTGGCCCAATTGCCCTCTGTCTGGCTGCAACTTTTTGTTCGGTCGTATCTTTCTCCAGCGATGCTTTCGCCGCCGATCCCACGCTCACCTACACAGCGCAACGCGGCGACAGCATCCCTTTAGTAGCCCGACATTATCTCTCAAAGACCTCGTATCTGACATCAGCTGAGTTGGGCGACGCCATTCGCCACGCCAACGGCGACCGCAAAGGCATTTCGCTGAAGGTTGGAGAGACGGTGACGATTCCCGGCGTGCTTTCATCTCCGGTCGTGGAGAAGTCGATGCCGGTGGCGAAAGACTTCGAAGTGCGCGCGATTTACTTGACAGGCTTGATGGCCGGCAGCGAACGCGGCCGCAAAATTATGCGCCGCTGGAAGGATGTCGGTGGCAACGCCGTGGTCTTCGATATTAAGGATAGCGACGGGCTGATCACTATTCCGTTCGATCACGAACTAGCGGGCGCCCAGAAATCGCATCCTATTCCCGAGCTGCCGAAGTTCACCCGCTACGTGCATTCGCTGGGACTGCATGCCATCGCGCGCGTAGCCATCTTCCGTGATGAGCACCTGGTGAGGACCCATCCTGAACTCGCCGTCCACTCGCGCGCCACCGGGCAGGCCTGGAAGGAAAACGGTAAGCTGGTGTGGACGGACCCCTCGCAACCCAAGGTCCAGGCCTACGACATAGCCTTAGCCAAGCGCGCCGCGGAAAGTGGCGCCGACGAAATTCAATTCGACTACGTGCGCTTTCCCGCCGAAGGCAACCAGAAAGATGCCCAATTCTATTTCCAGACGGAACATCCCAAATGGCAGCGCTCGGATGTCATTGCCGACTTCCTAAAGAAGGCCTATGCCGAACTCCACCCCACCGGCGTGCTGCTCTCGCTCGATGTTTTCGGAGTCATGGCCTGGCAGCGCAACGTCGACCTCGCCCACACCGGGCAAGATATTGTGAAGATGGCCCAACACTGTGACGTGCTCTCGCCCATGATCTACCCGTCGCACTTCTTCGGTATGGACGGAATCAAGCGCCCTGGCGACGCCCCGGAGCACTTCATCGGCGAATCGATGCAGCGCTTCGAACTGATCACCAAAGACAGCGGCGTGGTCCTTCGCCCCTGGCTGCAGGCCTTCGCCTGGCGCACGCACACCTACTCGCCGCAATACATTCTGACTCAGGTGAAGGTTGCGAAGGAAAAAGGTGGGGATGGATTCCTATTTTGGAATGCCAATAACGACTATTCCAAACCTTATGCGGCCATGACCGAAATAGCCGCGAACCATAAAGCATACTTCCGCGGCGATGAGGTCGCTACAGCCGCGGTTGTACGCCCAGTCCAGCCGCCGCTACCGGCCGAGCCGGCCTTAAAGACAGTCTCCGCCCCCAACCGCAGGTTCTAAGCAGGAGCGGTAGCCCCAAAGTTTGTGCTTACGAGAGGGTTGTGTGGTTGCGGGCGCCCTCGCCCGCACGGTCTTGTCTTAGATCTCGCTTGGGACGTTCTACGCAGGGCGCTCGCGCCACACATTCCCGCTTTAGTTACAACGCGGCGCATTCGGGTGCGTCTTGCAGTACGTCGTGCACCCATAACACAACTGGGTTTTGGCCTGAGACTTGACGACCGTGGTTGTGGATTTGGCATCCTTCGCGCCCATCGTTCCCACCAGGCCGAAGACTGCCGTTAGCAACGGATATCGAGAGAGTTTCATGAGGGATAGCCTCCGGGGCGGAATTATTGCGCATACCCGGCGGGGAAGCTAGATGGAATTCGAAATCGCTGGGACCAGAGGCCGTTGCTGAGGGCCGAAAGGCAGGATACTCACCAGAACGCCGGGGACCCGTCTCCGCACTCTGCGACTCCCAACTAAGACTAGTACAGTACGGACCCGCCCTTACCGCCATTCGATTTGTTCGACGCGAGCTTACTCGGACTCGGTTTCCCGGACGCATTCTGAATCGTCCCGCCCAGCGCCGACGACGTTTTCGAGGAAATCTCCTGAGCATTCTTCAAATGTTCGCGCAGCGTGGGCAAAGTCTGCGTCGCGAAGCTCTTAACCTGCGGATCCCGCGACAGATTGCTCTCTTTCTGAAAAGCTGCGACATCTTCCTTATGGTCCGTCACCATGTCGCGCATGTACGCTCTATCGAAGGATGCGCCGCTAAGACTCGCCAATCGCCGCTGCAAGCCGCGATTCTTCGCGCTCGGAGCCTTCGGAAGGTCCATGCCCTTGCTGCCCGCCAGTTCCCGCAGCTTGTCGTTGGCTTTGCTGTGGTCGTCGACCATCCGCCGACCAAACTTCTTGACGTTCTCGTCCCCAGCTTTTTGCACAGCCAATTTGCCCAACTCAACTTCGGCCATCCCGCCATCGGCTGCTTCGCTGAGGAATTTGCGATCGCCCACGCTAAGCGTCGAGGCCGCCGCCGATTGCGGACTGCTCTGGGCTCCAGCAAGTACCGGAGCCACAACCAGCACCACACACAGTCCGGCTTGCTCCAGAATTTTTGTGAAATGGGACATATAGTCTTCCGGCATAAATTCTCCTTCTTCAAGCGACAGCCGACGACGCGCTAACTGAAGTACCTAGGCGAAGCGGCGAACGACACTGGCATGAGGAGAAGTTACCGCAGCCCGGCATCCGGGGAAATCGGGAAGGGAGTGTAAGTTTCCGGCGGTGGGGCTGTACGAATGCCCCGACAAGATCAGGCCCAGAAGAGCGGCGTTCCAGCGCCGCGCTGAGTGCCCAAGCCGATTGGCGCAAGCACCAGAGGGTCAGGAGGACAGCAGCCAAAGCTGGCCTGACGGCAGGCTCGATCCGATCTCTCTCGATCCGATCTCTAGGGACGCAACCGATCCACCGCGGTGGTCGCCTCCGGCGCAGCCTCCACCGTAATTTCGACCTCGGCCCCAGGTTTCAGGTGAACTTCTTTGCCGTGCTCGTCGAGCAGCTTGTTTTCGATGCGAAGGTCACGATAGAGGTGATCCGCGACTTGAACTTGAATCTGCACCTTCTCGGGCTCGCTCGGGAGAGCGGACTCGATTAACTTTGCTACGGTTCCGGGCACGGTGAGGTAGGGTTTGTCGCTCATGAATTGTCCTCTGACAGAACCCTACTCTTCCTTAGCCGGACAGACTGCTCACTTCTATACAGAGCCTGCCGACCTTGACAGAGAAAGTGCCTCAACGGCGGGTCAGGCGCGCCAAGTGCAGAAGAAAAGCCGCCCGAAAGGGCGGCTGCAACTTCGAACACCGTTGGAATGTTATGCCGCGGGCATTTCGCTGTCGGCGCTGGGTCCGTAAATACTCGGCACCTTCGATCCCATTGGCCGCAGATACACCGCCAATTCGCCACGGTGATGTACGCTGTGCCCGAACACGAAATTGAGATACATCGCCGCTGGAAAATTGAATATCCCAAAAAAGTCGACGGGAGTTAGCAATTGTTCTGCCGTCATGGCCTGGACGCGAGCCATCGCCCTCGGCATATTCGTGTCATACCATTTCACAATCTCGGTTGTAGTGGCAGGCGCGGGGCCGGCTTTGGTGTTGAAGGCCAGGTTGGCGATGCCATCGAGAAACTTCACATCCTCCGCGGCCAGGTGCCAGGCCAGTTCCTTGGCAGTGCGCGCTTTGGGGTCCGGACGGTACTCGTGGCCTGAATCTGGTACGGCCGCAAGCACTCTCTTGGTGGTCGTTACTTCCATCTGTATTCCTTGCAGCATCATGTCGCGGAAGGTGACGATGAATTCTGGGGTGAGATTGAGCTGCTTATCCATGAGGAACTCCTTTTACGAATTGAAAATGGGGGCACATTCCTGTGCCTCGGAATCTTACACCAAGCTCGTGTGGCGCGGGCGCCCCCGCCCGCGTGGTATTGGTTTTAGTTCTTGACCGTTACTCAGCCTCGGACACTCCATCCCCTCCCCCAAGAACAAGACCTCGCGGGCGAGGGCGCCCGTTCCACGCGACCTAATACCGAAACAAATACGACACCTTCACAAAAAACTGCCGCCCGTCATTAATGAACCTATCCCGTGTGCGATTGATATCGCCAGCGGGATCAAGTCCCAGCCTCGGATCCAGGTTCTGCAAATTACTGTTATAGCCCACGTACACCGCCGTGCCGGGGTGTACGAAATATGTAAATAGGATGTCCGCGTTGAAATTCTTCGTCGACTGAAGGGAAGTGTTCAAGGGGTTCGCCAACACCGAGGAATACTGCCCGATCAACCGCAGCGAAAACTCGCGGGTGAACTGGTAGTTCCACTTCGAGCGGATAATGTTGTTGTTAAAAGCGCTGTGGCCATTCTCTTTGTCCAGCAACCGGGACAAAAGATAAGAAGTATCGATGGTCAATCCCTTGATCGGCCGAAGGGTCGTCATGATCTGCGCGTAATTGGATCGCCCAATCCGCGGCGCGCACAATGCCGGGTCTGGCGAGAGTACCCCATCGATGCAAACATTCCTGCCGCCCACAAGCGTAGGCAGAGCCGTGTCGTAATTCGTTGACTGCCCCCACCCGATCTCTCCACTTGCCGTCAGCGCCTTGAAGTATCCGAAGTCGAAGAAGAATCCGCGCGTATTATGCGCGTAGTCTTGATTCACCAGCAGAGCGTCGTAGTCTTTGGGGCGCAGTCGCTCGTGACTGATGTTCCCGAAGAATCCAAAATCGGATTGTCGAGGAAGAATGAAGCGGTAGTTGGCGTTGGCGAACCACTCCAGGCGCGTCCCCTTATGATCCCAATTGTTGTAGGTGAACAGACCAGGCCCATGCCACTGCAGCCATTTCTTCTCGGTGCGAATGCGCAGCAAATCGAACGTGCTGACCCGGCGGATATCAGGCCGCTGAAAGAAGCCCGTCGCCGTCTCAAAGTTTTCCGCGTTGTCCAGGTATAGAACGTTGTGCTCAATGTTCCGTGAGCTGTATTCCTCATACACGGAATAAGCCGGGCCGCCTTTGTGCGTGCCGTCGTTGAATTTCGTGTAGCCAGTCACGGCCTGAGCGGAAATGCTGAACTTCGGCGTGAGCTTGAACTTCCCATCAATCCCGCCAATGCGGTTCGCTCCGATAATGCAGGGATCGTCCGTGCACAGCGTCGTTGCCGGATTCGCCGTCCGCATCTCCCGATCGGTGTACAGCAATCCGATCGACGATTCCTTGCCAATGTCGTGGCTGACACGAAGGATGCCAAAGTAGGCCTTGGTCCCGGCGAGAGGATCGGTGGCGGGCACGCTTCTGCCCGGCGCTTTGTCGTCCGCGAAGAGGCCGCCCACGGCCCATGGCCCCAACTTGCCCGTCAGCCTCACCCCATATTCCGGATCGATAATGCGGCGCGTGAACAGCAAGTTGATGGGCGTATTAAAGAATGTCGAGTTCTCCAAAAAGAACGGACGCTTCTCCGGGAAAAATACCTCAAAGCGCTGGTTCGTCGTAATCTGGGGGTCGTCCGATTCCACCTGAGCGAAGTCCGGATTGATTGTGGCATCCAATACCAGCGAGTCCTTGATCACGCCCTTCGCATCCAGCCCCAGCCGGGGCTCGATATGCTTCCCATGAAAATGCGGGTGATTCGGGTCGCGATCATCGAGTTCGCGGAAGGTCCGCATGGAGGCGTAGGGAATAAACTGCAGGTTCCGTCCCGGAGAGATTTTCGTGATCCCGTCCATCGCCGTTTCCTGGCTGAGGAATCCCTGAGCGTTGCTGGAAATATGCGGATAAAACGCGAACTCGTTATTCCGCCGGATATCGCGCTCAAAGAAAATTCCCCATGTCTGGTTCTCCGTTGGTGCAAAGCGCAGGGACTTGAAGGGAACCTCGAACCACACCACGTAACCTTTCGACGTGATCTTGGCATCGGATTTCCAAACCATGTCGAATGAGAAATCGGGCTGGTTCGCTTCATCCCAGATTCCGTCCTGTTGCACTCCCATGGGATTCAGATAAAAGAAAACCGCATGCTTCTTGTCGTGAAACGTATCCAGCACAAAGCCAAACTGGTCGTCGTCATTGATCAGTTCACGGCGGGAAAGCCGGGCGCGAATATTCCGCAGCTCCGTATCGAAGCAAATCGCCACCACATAGAGATTCTTGTCGGTGTAGCCCAGATAAGCTTCAGTTTTTTGCGAGATGGGCGCTCCATCTTTGGGATCTCGCTGCTGGAACCCTTCCACCTTCAACATCTTCCCGGCCATTTCCGGCGAGGCCTGCATACCAAGGAAGTCGTTCAGCGTGGGACCCTTGTCGAGGTGCGGAATGTGGAGAGTCGCGAAAGGAGGATTGGTCTCCACGGGCTTCTGCCCTTGGCCCTTGGCGGCGTGCGCGGCTGCCGACAGCAGCAGCGCGACAGAGGCGATCCTCCAACTCCTCATGTTCCGCTCGCGCCAGTCATTGCGGCATCGGCCTGTTCGAAGGTTTGTCATCCCGACCAACGGGAAGGATCTGCATTTGCTTTAAGGCAGTACGCCCTGGACACTGCTTAGACCACCAACTTTACAAATCGTTACCCGGAATTTTCCGGACGAGAACCCGACGGTCACCGACCCCCGGGGAGTCGTAAACTGAAGGTGTATGAATTGGGATCGGCGCAATCAGGTTTTCTTGCTTGGTGCGCCGCTCGCCCTGATCCCGGCGGTAGCCTTTCTGCCAGCCTTTGTCTTTGTCTTCCTCAGGTCTCCGGTCATAAGGGCACTCCCCGCCTTCCAGTTGTGGTTCGCATTTCCACTGCTGGTCTTTGTCCAGGTGCTGGGTTCGGTTCTTGTGGGTTTCGCGGGATTCCGTCAGCGCATCGGCTACGTCACACTGCTCGCCGCCGCGACCTCACTGTTTCTTATGGTGGTGGCAGCGTACACAGGTCTGTTCTTCGCGATCTTCGCTGGCCCCAACTGAGGCCAGTCGGCACCACCAATCTCGCAGCCGGAGCACGATTTTGACGACCACTCTCGAATTCGATCCGAAATTTACCGCTCTCATCCTCATCGATCTGCAGCAGGGAATCGTAGGCCGGCCCCTGTCGCCGCACTCCGCTGCGGATGTCGTCACGCGCGCGGCGAACATGGCCGCTGCGCTGCGAGCCAAAGGCGGAACGGCAGTGTATGTTCGAGTAGAGTTGGCTGAGATTGTGACCCTTCCAGTCGACGCTCCCACGCGCGATCCCAGCGCGCCACCGCTTCCCGCCAGCGCCTCCCAGCTTGTCCCCGAAAGCGGCCACCAGCCCACCGACCTTTTCATCACCAAGCGCCAGTGGGGAGCGTTCTACGGCACGGAACTTGACCAGCAGTTGCGCCGCCGCAAAATCCGCACCATCCTGCTCGGCGGCGTAGCTACAAATTTTGGCGTCGAATCCACCGCCCGCGCCGCCTTCGATCGAGCGTATGAACTCGTTTTCGTGGAAGACGCCATGTCCACCTTGAGCGCTCCCGCGCACCAGTTCGCGGTAACGAACATATTTCCGCGCATGGGCAGGGTTCGCACAACAGAACAAGTACTGGAGGCGCTGGCTCGTTGACCGACCTCCCAGCAGCGCCAACTCAACAGGATGCCAAGCCCGCGCTGGATCTCTCCCACGCCTGGCGGGCCCTGCGCCACAGAAACTTCCGCCTGTTCTTCAGTGGACAAACCATTTCCCTCATTGGCACGTGGATGACCCGGGTCGCCACCTCGTGGCTGGTCTACAGGCTGACAAAATCTTCCCTCATGCTGGGCACAGTCGGCTTTGTCGGTCAGATTCCGACGTTCCTGCTGGCCCCGCTCGCGGGCGTTATCGTCGATCGCATCAATCGCCACAAGGTCCTCGTGTGGACACAGACGATCGCGATGCTCCAGTCGCTGACCATGGCTGTGCTGACCCTCACTCATCACATCAATATTGGGCAGGTCCTGGCCCTCAGCATGCTGCAAGGCGTCGTCAACGCCTTCGACATGCCTGCGCGTCAGTCCTTCATGGTCGAGATGGTGGAGGAGCCAGCCGACCTGTCGAACGCCATTGCGATTAATTCCTCGATGGTGAATCTGGCGCGTTTAGTGGGCCCCGCTCTGGCGGGAATCTTGATCGCAGCCACGAACGAAGGCTGGTGCTTTGCCATTGACGGCGTCAGCTACATCGCCGTCATCATTTCACTGCTGATGATGCACGTGAAGCCCAGCGTCTTGGCCAAAAAATCGACATCGATGCTGCACCAGCTCCGGGAAGGCTGGGACTATGTAGTGAACTTCTCGCCGGTGCGTACTATCCTTTTGCTCTTCGCGGTGCTGAGCCTGATGGGATTCCCTTTCATGGTCCTCATGCCCGTTTTCGCTGCGCAAGTTCTGCACGGTGGGCCTCATACTCTCGGCTTCCTGATGGGCGCCGTCGGCGTAGGTTCGCTCGCGTCCGCGCTATCGCTGGTGCTGCGCCGATCCGTGCGCGGGCTCACCGGGGTCCTTCCCATGGCAGCGGGTCTTTTTGGCTCCGGGCTGATCTTGTTTGGACTTTCGCACACGCTGTGGTTTTCGATCCTGATGATGCTCGTCACCGGATTTGGCATGATGCAGGGAACTACCGCCAGCAACACCATTATTCAAACCTTGGTGGACGGAAAGATGCGGGGCCGCGTCATGAGCTTCTACATGATGGCTTTCGTAGGCATGGCTCCTTTCGGCAGCCTGCTGGCCGGAGCGCTGGCGCACGCGTTTGGAGCGCAGCGCACGGTGATTTTCAGCGGCGTCCTTTGTCTTGCGGGCGGGCTCTGGTTCAGCTCGCAACTCAAAGCAATTCGCAAGGAGATGCGGCCGGTATACGAACGCCTGGGCATTGTTCCACAACGCGTCCCCGCACCCGAGACCCTTTCGCCCGACCTGCAATAGCGCCGCCCCTACTCAAACTGCAGCATCACAATCTCCGGATTCGATCCCAGCCGCAACGGAGGTCCCCACGTTCCGGCACCGCTGGAAGTGAAGACCTGCATCTTTCCAATGCGACTCAGGCCGTAAACAAACTCCCGGTAAATCCGCCTCGCCATCCAACTCCACGGCACAAACTGGCCGAGATGCGTGTGCCCGGAAAGCTGCAAGGAAACGCCCGCAGCCTCCGCGATCTCCGGATGATCCGGCGCATGCACCAGCAGAATGCTGGCCCGCTCGCGGTCCAAGCCCATATTGTCGAGCGCCGACGCCAGTCTTCCGCCCGCCGCATTCCGGTAAGGCACGCCCAGAATCTGCAACCCGTCCACCTCCACCTTCTCGCTGCTCAGCACGCGCACGCCAGCCGCGCTGATGGCGTTCAGATATTTGCTGTCGTCTCCAAACTGCTCGTGATTGCCCGCAACAAAATAGACCCCACGGGGCGCGGTCAATTTGCTCAAGGGTTCGGCGGCGCGTCCCGCGTCGATCGCCGTTCCGTCATACAAATCTCCAGCAATGAACACCGCGTCCGGCGCTTCGTGCAGAATCTTCGCCACCATACGCCGAAGAAAACTGCCGTTCCGCACGTGCCCCAGATGCAGATCGCTGATTAATGCCGCCGTCCGACCGCGCCACGATTCCGGCAAATTCGCCAGCCGCACGGTCGCTCGCGTGATCCGGGTCCAGCTCGCGTTGAAAACTCCGTACAACCCGGTAACCATCGCAGCCCCGAACAGCACTTCCACTGTTCCATGAAAATTCACATGCCACCCAGTCAAACGCCCAACTCCAAACACAATCCAAGACGTAACCGCTGCAAGAAAGAGAAAACTCAGCAACCCCAGCCAGGTCGCCGCTACCTTATACAACCCGCGCACAGCAGGATTCGTATACCGGAACGCCAGCACCGACGCCGCAACAAAGCTCACAGACAAGAACCCCAGCCCCAGCCCAACCCACTCCGTCCCCGGAGCATACCCACCCGCCGGCCAGAAAGCCCACGTCTGATAAAGGAAATAGTGCGTAAGGAAAAGTACGGACTGAACCACCAGGATGAAGCGAATAATACGTCCACGAGTTCGCATGAAGCATTAGATTCCCCAACCCCCCGATTGGATTGTCCCTATTTCCGCCCGGGAATTTCGACGAATCCGCTCACCGCCACCGCAGCGTTCTGGCGAATGCGCGGGCAAGATTTACAGGATGAGTGACCAAAGCGGAGATCCGCCCCAACACACTCTGCGGCTCATGGAAAGCGCCCAACTGCCGCAGCACAGTCGCGCGGTCATAGTAGATCTTCTCCCCAGCCAGTCGGTCCTCAGTGTCGAAGGTATACACGCCGCAAAGCGGAAACTCCACCCGCCGCCCCGTCGGAGGAAGCCCGCGCCATCCACCTAGATGCGTTCCGCGAATTACGACCTCAACAAGGATCGCTTCGTCCGTGACGTGACGCTGGCGCACATCAATCTCCAAATCCGGCAGCGCCTTCATCAACTGCTCATAAAACCGCCGCACGCCGTTCTGGCCTTCGTAGTGCTCGCCCCAGGCTTCATCGTCGTACCGGGCCGTATCGCCAAAGGTCCGCAGCACGCTTTCCAGATCATGCTCGTTCTCTAGTCGAATATGCTGTTCTACAAGAGCAACACGAGCCGCCACTCGGTCTTGTGGAATCGATGCGCTGGCCATATTCGATCTACTTCCAGATGACCATAGGGGAATCTCAGCCAGAAATACTACCATCGGACACTGCCTTGTCTATCCCAGGATGCAACTCCTGCGGTCCCAGCCAGCGAAATAACAATGTTACCGCGAACGCACCAGCAAGTTGGGCCGTAACAAACCACGGAACATCCGCAGGCCGAATCCCCGCGAACGTATCCGACAAGCACCGCGCAACCGTCACCGCCGGATTCGCGAACGACGTCGACGCGGTAAACCAGTAAGCCGCCACAATGTAGCTTGCTACGGCGTAAGGCGTTGCATCCGACCGCGCGCGAGAACATCCCCAAATCACCAACATCAATCCGAACGTGGCGACGAACTCGCTCAGCACCTGCGCCCATCCGTGCCGGGCGTGCGAGGAAAGCGAATACCAACGTAGTCCGAACATCAAATGCGCCAGGATCGCGCCGGCGATTCCCCCCGCAAATTGCGCCGCCACATACGCAGCAGCCTCAGGCCCCGCAAGGCCCCGCTCCATCGCAACCGCCAAAGTTACCGCCGGATTCAAATGCGCGCCGGAAATGGGTCCGAACGTCAGGATCAACGCGACCAGCGCCGTCCCGGTCGCGATCGTGTTAGCCAGCAAAGCGATGGCGACATTCCCGCCAGCCAGCCGCTCCCCCATAATGCCGGACCCAACTACGGCCGCGACTAGAAACGCCGTGCCCAGAAACTCCGCCGTCAATCGCGCCCGCAACCCGAACTTCATTGCCGCCCAATCTGGTCGATCTCTTTCTTGATGGCCAGAGAACCAATTTCCGCCAGAGGCAGGCTTAAAAACAGTCCGATCCGCCGATCCAGCGTCGTAAATGCATCCCGGTAGGCCCGCTCAATCTCCGCAGCCGATCCGCGAACTGCCGCGGGATCAGCGACTCCCCAATGCGCCGTCATCGGCTGCCCCGGCCAGATCGGACAAACTTCATTCGCAGCGTTATCGCAGACAGTAAATACGAAATGCATCTGCGGAGCGCCGGGCTTCGCGAACTCACCCCAGCTTTTGCTCCGCAGCCCCTCTGTCGGCAAGTTGGCCTTTTCAAGTTGCGCAACCGCCTCGGGCCGCACCGCGCCTGAGGGATGGCTCCCCGCGCTATAGGCCCTGAAATTCCTCTTGCCTTTGTGGTTGAGAAGGGCCTCGGCCAGAATCGACCGGGCCGAATTCCCCGTGCATAAGAATAAAACGTTGTAGTGTCCTTCCATGGGATTGGGCCTCATTGGCAGCACTTTGGCCCACAGCAGGATTGGGGCTTTACCGCACGCACGAACGCGCTCATAAATTTCCCATCCACTTGGGGAGCGATTGCGTCCACGTCGATGCTTTGAACCGACAGGAACTCTCTCGCGTCTTCAATCCGATAGACCCGCGTCGGTTCGATCTCAATGTTCTCGAATCCCGCCGCCGCTAGCTTCGCGCGATACTCATTTTCTTCGAGCGCCCCGGCGACGCACCCCACCCACAGCAAGACATTTTGCCGGATCTCTGGCAGCATCTCGCCCCGCGTCACAACGTCGGATACCGCAAACCGCCCTCCCGGCTTCAGTACCCGCAGCGCTTCACGGAGCACCTGATCTTTGTCGGCCGAGAGATTAATGACGCAATTGGAAATGATCACGTCGACGGAATTATCCGGCAAGGGAACATGTTCAATCTCCCCCTTCAGAAATTCGACATTCTCCACACCAGCTTTGCGCTTGTTCTCGTTTGCCAGCGCCAGCATCTCGTCCGTCATGTCCAGGCCGTAAGCTTTGCCGGTAGGCCCGACTCGTTGCGCCGAAAGCAGCACGTCAATGCCTCCGCCTGATCCCAAATCGAGAACGGTTTCGCCCGCGTTCAGCTTTGCCAACGCCGTCGGGTTGCCGCATCCGAGCGAAGCCAGCATCGCGGTCTCAGGAATCTGCTGTGCCTGGGCCGCGTCATAAAGATTCGACGTAATCGGATCGCCGCCGCCAGTCCCCGAAGCCGCACCGCAACAGGCGCTTCCGCCGCTGCTCACGCGCAATGCCGCCTGCCCATACTTCTCTTTCACCACATCCTGAATGCTCGAGCTGCGCATAAATCCTCCTCCGTATTTGGCGCAATTACTTGCAAATGCGAACAATCTGTTCCGGTTTCACTGCCTGGTTGCGCGTGCAACACTCGGCATAGAGGAACTGCAACAGCTCCTGAAGCGCATCCGTGCTCGCGGTGTATCGAAGAAACGTACTCTCGCGTTGCACCTGCACCAGACCCTCCGCCTTTAGCTTGTCGAGATGGTGCGACAGGGTGGAATTGGGAATCTCCAGCTCTTCCTGGATTTCACCGACTACCAGGCCATCCGGGTGAGCGGACAAGAGCAATTGCATGATTCGCAGCCGGGCTTCTGTTCCCATCGCCGAAAACATGTCCGCATACTTGGCCACCTGCTCCGCGGACTTCCTGGAATTGCTCGCCTCCATATTTCGATATTTGCAGAAATAAGAATATTTGTCAACCAAATAGAGTCTGCCAAAATGTCCGCTGGCCGACCTTGCGCTGAAGGGGATGACTGATTTCGAATATAATCCTCGTTGGTTTGGAGATCACCGCCTGTGAAGACGGAGCGAGTTCCAAAGCCCCATTTGGTCTGCTTCGGACTTCTTGTACTTGGTCTCAGTTCGCCAACATTACAAAACTGCAACTTCCGCGTCCGACCCTAGAAGACAAATTCCTATGCCTCCATTTCGCCTGTGGTCGACGCTGTTGTTAGCGTTGGGTTCATTGACAACCGTCGCTGAATCCCAATTCCCGAATCCCGCGTGGCTCAAGGCCAGTCCCGCCGACTCCGGCCTCTCCGATTCAAAACTCCACGCCGTGAGCGCAGCTATTCGAACTGAGGAATTCAAGAAAATCGGAAGCATCCTGGTTTCCCGTCATGGCAAGCTGGTCTTCGAGGACTACGTCGAAGGTGACGACTCAACCCTGCGCGACACGCGCTCGGCAACCAAGAGCATCACCGGCATTCTCATTGGCATGGCTCTGCAAGAAAAGAAACTAAGCGGCCTGGATGCGAAGGTGCTCGCGCTCTTGCCCGAGCGCGATCAGCACATCCAGAATCCCGATCCGCGAAAAGAAAAGATCACCATCGAAGATCTCCTCACCATGAGTTCGCCCCTCGAATGCGACGACTGGAACGACGCTTCCCGCGGCAACGAAGAACGCATGTATCTCGTGGAAGACTGGGCGCAATTTATCCTCGATTTGCCCATGCGCGGCCGCATGCATCTGGGCGAACAACTCGAACCCGCGCCCTATGGCCGCAACTTCAGCTATTGCACCGGCGGCGTCTTTGTCCTGAGCGAGATTCTCGGAAAAGTCACCGGTACCCGCACCGATCGCTACGCCCAGCAGAAGCTGTTCGAGCCTCTCGGCATCACCAATGTCCAATGGGTGTACTCGCCGCTCAATCTGCCGCAAACCGGCGGGGGCTTGCGGTTATCCAGCCGCGACCTGCTCAAGATCGCACAGCTCTACCTCGATGGCGGCCGGTCGCAGGGACGCCAGCTCGTGGACGAGGCCTGGGTCAGGAACTCAACTCGCCCTCACGCCCGCATAGATGAAAACACCGAATACGGCTACCTCTGGTGGCTGAAATCATTTCAATCCGGCGGCAAAAGCTATCCCGCGTTCTACATGTCGGGCAACGGCGGCAATAAGATCGTGGTGGTTCCTCAACTCGATCTCGCCGCCGTGATCACCAGCACGAACTATGGCACCCGCGGCATGCATGAGCAAACCGAGAAAATCTTGACCGACTACATTTTGGCTTCGGTCGAACGCTGACAACACCGACTGAAACAGGGGTGGCCATGAGGTATTTAAGGCTAGTCCAAGGTAATCAAGCGATTTTCTGCCTGGCGTAGACGCTTTCCCCGTCTCCCGCGTCTAACTCCCTAAAGTCTCGCCCGGTCCTCATCTGCACGCTATAATGAGCACATCGGAAATTCCCCGGAGGAAGTCATTTATGCACGCGCTTGAAAGCGCTTTTTGGTCTCGGCTGAAGGCGAATCGCCTGGCCTATTCCGTCACCATTGCGGCCACGTTGGCCGTCGGCATCCTCATTGGCACCGTGGTTTCCGCCAGCGTGAAGGGCAAGGAAAACGCCAAGTCCGGCGATGCCACCCCACTCAGCATTCCCGCGCCGCAGCAGCTTTCGAATGCCTTTTCCCAGATTTCGAAGCAACTCGAGCCCACCGTCGTCAACATCAACACCGAGAGCACAGTAAAGAGTCCGCACCGCAACCTGCGTCGCGCTCCTGGCAATGACGACCAAACCAACCCCGACGGCAGCCCTTTCGACGACTTTTTCGATCGCTTCTTCGGCGGCCAGGGACAGGGCGGTCAGGGCGGCCCCGATCCCGGCCCCATCCGACAGCGTTCGCTTGGTTCCGGGGTGCTGGTCGATACCAAGGGATATATCCTCACCAACCGCCACGTAGTCGAAAAAGCCGACCGCGTTCGCGTCCATCTAATGGATGACCCGGCGGGCGTCCAGCACGACGCCAAAGTTATCGGCATGGATCAGGAAACCGACCTGGCCGTCATCAAGATCGACCTCGATCACGCTTTGCCTGTCGCCAAGCTCGGCAACTCCGATTCCGTCCAGGTCGGCGACTGGGTTCTCGCCATCGGCAGCCCGTTCGGCCTGTCCGAAACCGTGACTGCGGGTATTATCTCCGCCAAGGGCCGCAACATCGTCCCCGGACGACAGTTCCAGAACTTCATCCAGACCGATGCCGCCATCAATCCTGGGAACTCCGGCGGACCGCTCGTTAACATGAACGGCGAAATCATCGGCATCAACACCGCCATCTACACCGAAACCAGCTCTTACGCGGGCGTTGGATTCGCCATGCCTTCCAACACCATCGCGCAGGTTTACAACCAGCTCATCAGCCCCGAGCACAAAGTCACCCGCGGATCCATCGGCGTCCAGTTCTCCGCCCAGCCCTCGCAGGCCGTCTCCCGCATCTATGGCGAAGGTGTGGCCATCTCGGACGTAGTCGCCGGAAGCCCCGCCGAACAAGCTGGCCTCAAAGTGGGCGACACGATCACCTCGGTCGACGGCAAGAAGGTCGCCACCGGCGACGAGCTAGTCGCCGAAATTGCTGGTCGCAAGCCAGGCAGCAAAACCAAGCTAGGCTTCATGCGCAACGGCAAACCGTCCGACACGACGGTGACCATCGCGGACCGCTCCAAGCTCTTTGCCGCCCGCCTCGGCGATGACGAAGACAATGGCGAAGACGCCCAAGCCAAGGAAAGCAAACTCGGCGTAACCGTGAAGGCGGTAACACCCGAGTTGGCCGAGCGCATGGATGTCCCGGCCGGCAAGGGTGTAATCGTCCAGGAAGTAAAGCCCGGCTCTTTCGCCGAAGACGTAAGCGTTAACCGGGGCGACATTATTCTGGAAATTAATAAACAACCAGTAAATACAGAGGAAGAATTCCGCCGCATCGAAACCAGCCTGAAGAGCGGTCAGGACGTGGTCTTCCTCCTCAAGCCCCGAGGACGCGGCAGCAACACTGTCCTTTTGGGCAACTCACTTCCGTAACCTCTAGCCAACCTGCGCTAGCCGGAACCGCGTCCTAGAATAGGTAGGACGTGGTTCAGCCCAGCGCTGGACTTCTGGGTTGGACTGGCGCCGGATAGGGATTTGCGGTACAGTCGGTGGCTGCGAAATCAGCTCCGAATCTCTTAGGCGATCTGCGAGGCAGGGTTGGGATCTAAGTCATACATCTCGGGCTGGCTAATGTTGCTGCTTCTGGCGGCTACGTCTCTGCAAGCCTCAACGCAGACGCGAAACAAGCACAAGAAGTTAACGGCCACTTTGTCCACAGCTTCAGCAAAGTCCAGCCACTTCAAAGGCTCCAAGAGCCGCACGAAGCGCACCCGTCACAACCGTAACTGGAAGCGCCATGGGCAGCAGACCGTGGATGGCCGGCGCACGGAGCAGATTCAGCAGGCTTTGATCCAGTCCCATTATCTCGATGGTGAGGCTTCGGGAGCCTGGGACAGCAAAACCCAGGAAGCTCTCCGCCGCTACCAGGCGGCCAATGGATGGCAGTCGAAGGTCGTGCCCGATTCGCGGGCGCTCATCAAGCTTGGCCTCGGCCCCAGCACCGATAAGCTGCTCAATCCCGATAGCGCGATGACCTCGCATGTCGAAAAGGCGCCGACCGTCGCGCCCGTCGCCAGCTCAGATCCAAATTCACCCCGCTAACACAGGCCGCAACTTGGCTTAAGAATGCTGCCCCGGAGTCCGGTAGCTCAGCATCCAGCTAATCCCAAACTGATCCCGCAACATTCCGAACCGCCCGCCCCAAAAGGCGTCGTGCATCGCCATCGTAGTCGAGCCTTTCTCGCCGAGCGCAGCGAATAGACGCTCCATCTCCGCCAGCGTGTCGCAGGTAAGGGAAATTGAAAAATTGTTGCCTCGGTGAAACGCCATTCCCGGCATGGTGTCCGACGCCATCAGCACGACCGGGCCGCTGTGCAACTCGGTATGCAGAATGCGATCGGGAGCGTCCGTTCCCATCGCGGCAATATCAGGAGGCCCCTGCGCGAAGGTGGTGAAATTCGGCTCCCCGCCCAGGCATTTTCCGTAAAACGTCATGGCTTGGCGGCAGTTTCCTTCGAAGGTCAGGTAAATATTGGTCGCATTCATGATTCCGTCCTAGGGCGGCCCGCCGCACGTCACGACCACTTTACCATTCCATGCACCCCTGCACTGTTTGAATTTCCGTCACGCGGCAGCAGCGAAATAGCCCGGAAATCGTGCCCAGCAGTGTAGGATCAATACAAGCCACCGAGATATCTGGTCAATCTTGACCAGCCCTCCAGATTCTTTTCGTTCGATACTCAAGACAGGCCAGCGCCGCCTTCGTCACTTACTTTCAATCAGTTAGGAACTAATGTCGCTACCCAACACCGTATTTCCGCACGGGGCTTTCGAGGTCGTCTCCTCAGCGCAACTCCCGCGTCCGATGGTCCTGGAGAGCGTACGCTCGCCGCGCCCGCAAACGAAGCCGTCGCTGCCCAGCCGCATCGCCGTGATCGGAAACTATCTGCCGCGGCAGTGCGGAATCGCAACCTTCACAACGGACTTGTGCGCGGCCATCGCGGCGGAATATGGATCCGCTCGCCTGCTGGCGCTGCCGGTCAACGACACGGAAGAAGGCTATGACTACCCGGACCGAGTCCGCTGGTCGCTCGCGCAGGATAACGTCGATTCCTACGACGAAGCAGCCGAGTTCCTGAACTTCAATAACATCGACATGGTGTGCCTGCAGCACGAGTATGGAATTTTCGGCGGTTCCGCCGGAAGCCATATTCTGCGTCTGCTGCGCGGGCTCAAGATGCCCCTCGTGACCACTCTGCACACCGTGCTCCGCGAGCCTAATCCGGACCAACTGAGAGTCATGGAGGAGATTGCCGCGCTGTCGGACAGGCTGATTGTGATGAGCCAGCTCTCGAAGCAGTTCCTTCAGGAAATCTACAAAGTTTCCGGCGAGAAGATCGACATGGTGCCGCACGGCGTTCCCGACCTGCCCTTTCTCGACCCCAATTTCTACAAAGACCGTTTTGACGTCGAAGGCAAAGCAGTTCTGCTTACATTTGGTCTTTTGTCACCCAACAAAGGCATCGAGAACGTGATTCGAGCCATGCCCGACATTTTGGCGAAGCACAAGCACGCGGTATACATGGTGGCCGGGGCAACGCATCCCCACATCCTGCGTCGCGAAGGTGATACCTATCGCGCCAGTCTCCAGGCTTTGGCCCGCGAGATGGGAGTGGAGGAGCAGGTCATCTTTCATAACCGCTTTGTCAGCCCCGAAGAAATGGCGGAGTTTATTGGCGCAGCCGACATTTACATCACGCCCTACCGCCACGAGGCGCAAGTGGTTTCCGGAACTCTGGCTTATGCACTCGGTGCGGGCAAGGCGATCATCTCGACGCCCTATTGGCACGCGATTGAATTATTGGACGACCGGCGCGGGGCTCTCGTTCCGTTCCAAAACCCTGGTGCTATCGCGCAAAAAACCATCGAACTCCTGGACACCCCAGCTCTCCGTCATGCCATGCGCAAGCGCGCCTACCTGTTTGCGCGCGATATGGTGTGGAAAAGCGCGGCCCAGGGCTACATGGGGAGCTTCGCCCGGGTTCGCGCCGACCGCATGGAATCTCCCCGCGTGCAATTCTCGGCGCGAC
>Ga0080027_10000240_pt1 | contig 24022 bp, 19 predicted proteins | sample OrgsoiDNA2013046_FD_70962 | JGI IMG/M metagenome (GOLD analysis project Ga0080027, IMG submission 70962) | Permafrost soil microbial communities from the Arctic, to analyse light accelerated degradation of dissolved organic matter (DOM) -... | ecosystem: Environmental > Terrestrial > Soil >... | reverse complement strand
GCCAATACTACCATCAAATAAATTATTGAGTGGTAAACTAACCGTCATTTCATCAGTTATCCAGCTAACGGTCTGACTAAAACAAAACAGTGAACTTAATATACTATAAATTACGCAGCATTAAAGCTGAAAGGTCAGACTCATGCGAATCCTGAAAAGAACAACATTTATAGCAGGTTTGATCTTATGTATAGCCTCCTGTATTCATCCCAAAGATATACCAGGAACATATCGTTCCAACATTGCTGAAAGAGGCCAGCTAATGACAACGATCAGACTGAAGCCTGACAGCACCTTCGACTACGTGATAGAAGGAAATTTGATGTATGATAGCTCGTTTGGGAAATATCAAATATTGGATCACAGATTATTCCTTTCGACGATCTGGGAAAAAACCGGACCATACAGGTGGTCATTATTAGAGCGATCGCCAAAAACATTTATATCGGGTCATGATTCGATTGAGTACCAGAAAATGTTTTATTTTGGTGACAACAAGCTCTTTGCTGCCAATTTTGAGACAGGTAAAAAAATAAAGGGAAATGTAGTTTATAAAGAACGAAAAAAGTAATCTTTATTGGTACATACTATTATAAGAAATGCTAGTATCTGAAACGGATATCATCGTCCTTCATATTTACTACCACTAAAAATTTAATTTAATCCATTTCCTGGAAATACTAAATACCGGAATGCTCTATTGATGGACGGCGCGGAATAAAGAAGAGCTTACACTGATATATGAAAAAAGGGTGTGTGGTAATTCTTTTACGAGGCCATCTACAACAAATTTATCTGATTTAATTAGTTTTGAGTGCCCAGAAATCAGTTGGATAAACAGTATACGTTGAAGTTCCCAATCCCATGTAAATAGTATTTCCAATCAGAAAAGCCTTGGCTCCTCCTCTATAATCCTTCAAAAAATACACACTTTTCTCCCATTTGTCAGTGCCAGGCGTATAACTCCAAAACTGGTTAATTCCACCAAATCCTTCTCCCATATAAGCCTCGTTATTCATTAAAAAGGCAACCGGTGAATATGCATAAAACGGGCAATCCGCTTTTTGAGTCCATTTATCAATCGCAGGATCATACTCCCACACGGAAGTGCTTAGCCCGAGAGGTAGATTGCCTGCGACAAAATATCCTTTATTTGCAATTGCAAAACTGCCAGCTGCATCTACTGAAGCCCCGGGGAAGTCTGCTTTTTTTGTCCATTGGTCTATATCGGGATCATATTCCCAAAAATCGTTGATCAGTTTAACATTGGTACTACCCGTCCCAACATACCCTTTGCCGTTTATTACAAATGTTGCAGAGTAATAGACACCAGATACCGGAAAATCTGCGCGACGCGTCCACTTGTCAATTGCAGGATCGTATTCCCAAAAGTCGCTGCAATCACAGTAACCATTTACTACATAACCCTTTTTACCAATGTAAAATCCGGACGGGGTTAACCTGACAGTACCTGGGAAATCTGCCTTCTTTGTCCAACTGCTGTCAACGGGATCAAATTCCCACATGTCTGTAAATACTGTGTTTTCATCCTGATTTCCCAAACCTACATAACCCTTTGAACCAATTGAAAAGCTGACAGCCCCTTGCCTTCCTTTGCCTGTAAATTCAGTAGTTTGTTTTTGTGACCATGTTTGAACTTTAGGAACAGCCTGATATTTCCTACAGGAAATTGAAAAGCACAAAATAAAATTCAACCCAATTACAACTCTCCAAAAGCTGGATTTTGCCGGCAGCATAGTATATTATTGAATAAAAATATAGGCGAGATACGTTTCCTGATGAATATAATAATAATATTTTGAATTCCGAAGTTTTCGAGAGTAAACAGGATCGAAAATCAGTAAGTATAGATATTTAATTATGAGATTTCGTTGCCTGCTGCTCAAAATATTTCCCCGACTAAAAGTAAACCACTAGTATGATTATAATCATCATATTCCGCTTCGCGGAATTCAGCTTCGCGCCCTGGGTCTTTTTCATTTTCAGGATTATCTGCGATGATCCGTTTCGCATTGGTCTTACCCGAACCCGACCATTCCGCTTCGCGGAATGCGGCCTTTTTATTTTTTTGCTTGTGAAAGCAAGCTTTCACCGCTCAAAAACAAAAAAGCCGTCCAGACTTCGTCTGGTCGGCTTCGTGACCCCGTCAGGATTCAAACCTGAAACCTTTTGATCCGTAGTCAAATGCTCTATTCAATTGAGCTACGGGGCCATGCGGACCGGAATGATTGAATTCCAGGCGCTAAGGGCGGCAAATATACTGAAATAATTTGAGCAAAAAACCCCTTTGCCAGAGGCTCTGAACCTGAATTTTGTTGTAGGTTCGGTGGTTTTTGAGTTCATGAAATCAGTGACAGCCAGTCTTCCCAAAACCTTGCGTAAAATCGGAGTCATTCCCCTGGCAGCCGTGATATTTTTCACCGTTTCCGGCGGCCCCTATGGTATTGAACCGCTGATCGGATATGCCGGAAGCTATGCCATTCCGTTGCTGATGATCACTCCGCTGCTTTATGATATTCCCATCATCCTGGTGGTCCTCGAGTTAAACAGCATGATGCCTGTAGAAGGTGGTTATTACGAATGGGTTAAACGTGGTCTTGGAATGAACTGGGCGTTTTTTGAGGGCTGGTGGACCTGGCTCTATACTTTTGTTGACCTGGCCATTTATCCCGTTTTTTTTATTGAATATGCATCATTTTTCCCTGAGATCGAACATTATAAAATACCGGTTTGCTTATTGATGATCTGGTTAAACGCTGGTCTGAATATACGAGGCATTGTTCCCGTAGGACGAACTGCCATGTTCCTGACGGTCGCCGTAATGCTCCCCTTTTTGATTTTATTTTTCACCGGTTTCATTCATACTGATTTTGCAGCTGTACATCATCATAACGGAATGACATCTCTAGGCATGGCAATTTTCACGATCATGTGGAATTTCATAGGATGGGACAATGCGACCACATATGCCGGAGAAGTCGATAAACCGATACGTGCTTATCTGAAAGCCATTTTCCTCGCGTTTTCCTGCATTTATATTATCTATATCGCGATCACCTGGCTCGCCTTACATTCCGGAATACCCGGGTCTGTATTTGCTGAAAAGGGAATTCCGTATCTCGGTGAATTAATTGGCGGAAAATCTTTGGGCACTATCTTATCGATTGGAGGAATGGCCAGCATGACGGGTATTTTCTGCGCTGTACTTCTGTCTGTATCAAGAGTGCCGGCCGTTATGGGAAAGGATAATCTTTTACCGAAGATATTTACCAGACTTCATCCGAAATATCAAACTCCTTATATTTCCATCATAGCTTGTGCAATCATAGTGAGCCTGTTGATCCTTCTTCCGCTTGCGGATTTGATCGTTATGGATATCTGCCTGTACACAGGTGGCGTGTCACTTGAGTTTGCGGCTTTAATCAGTTTACGAAAGAAGGCAGCAGGAGATCAGCGACCCTTCAGGATTCCTCTGGAAAAAAAGGGATTGCTCCTGCTATTCCTGGCGCCGACATTTATTTTTGTATTGGCGTTGATCGGATCCATTACAGGCTCTGCTGAAAACAAGCCCGCCATTTTATTTGCGATTCTGGCTTTATTGTCGGCGCCGGTTATGTGGATTTTCGTCAAGCCTAAAGCCTAAGGCCCAAAGCCTAAAACTATTTAAGAGCAATCGACAATTGAATGTTGGAATTCACATTTCCAAATTAACATTACTAATTCAATTAAGTATTTTTACATTCTTACAATTACATATTTGCCACATTCAATCTCAAGCCTCAAGCCTGTAGCTCACGGCAATGCATATGCGACATAACTATCTCCTGAAGAAGTTTTGAGTTTTCCGCCGCCACAAGCAATTACGATATATTGTTTGCCATCCACTTCGTACACAGCGGGCGTAGCGAATCCTGCATTGGGCAGCTTCGCTTCCCATAATAATTTCCCGGTGTTTTTATTGAATGCCCTGATTTTTGCGTCTTTGGTAGCGGCAATAAAAAGAAGTCCGCCTGCGGTCAATACAGGTCCGCCATAATTCTCAGTTCCTGTTTGAGGCTTTCCCGCAAACGCACTGTCGTCGCCGAGTACTGTTTTCCATTTTACATCAGCACGGTTCATATCAATAGCAGTCAGCGTTCCCCAGGGTGGTGCAATGGCGGGCAATCCGGATTTGGTTAAGAATTTATTATATCCTGCAATCGTGTAAGGAACCTCTCTGAATTTCTCATTTTCAGTCAGCACCCGATGATATATTTTCTTCTGGTCTGCTTTGATATCCAGAACAAAAGAGGCAATCGCTTCCTTATCCTCCGGTTTTAGAAAAGCAAAAGCAGGCATCATTCTTCTTCCCGCACTAATAAACTCTGTGAACTGATCTTTGTTTAGTTTTTTATTGATGTCCACAATGGACGGATAAGTACTTCCACCCTTCCGGTCTGCGCCGTGGCAGGACATGCAGTTTTGTACATATAATCTTTTTCCCGCATCGATATAAGGCTCATTCGTTTTTGCCACATTATTTACGTCGCGCATTTGCTGTATCCAGGCCATTTCATTGGCGTTGACAAACAATGTTCCGTCGGATGGATCCACTGCCGGTCCGCCCCACTCTGCTCCGCCATCAAAACCAGGAAAAATAACCGTCCCTGCTTTCGATTCCGGTGTAAACATATGTCCGGTATGATAGGAAGCGAGTCTTGTTTTTACATCAGCATATTCTTCGGGTGACAAGTACGGATTGATATCTTTCTCAGTAAACCTTTGCCTGACGAAGGGAGCCGGTGATTGCGGAATCGGTTGTGTGGGCGATAATTTTTCATTCAGCAGTTCGGTAACGGTATCTACCGGTGTTTCAACAATCGGGAAAAGAGATTCTCCTGTTGCGCGGTTGAATAGGTAAACAAATCCCGTCTTGGTGGTTTGCGCCACGGCTGGCACTTCTTCTCCATTATGCCTGACCGTTAGTAACACGGGTGCGGATGACGGATCCCAGTCCCAGGTATCATGATGGATATATTGAAAGTGCCAGATATGTTTCCCTGTATTCGCATCGAGGGCAAGCATGCAATCTGCAAAAAGGAGGGATCCTCTTCTCTTGCCACCGTAGAAATCCATGGAAGCTGAACCGATGGGAATATAGGCGATGCCGGTTTTCTGATCGACGATCATGCCCATCCAGTTATTCGCGCCGCCCGTCATTTTCCAGGCATTTTTGTCTTCCCAGGTTTCATAACCTGGTTCACCCGGATGAGGAATGGTATGAAATATCCATTCCTGCTTACCGGTTCTCACATTGAAAGCGCGTATATGTCCGGGCGCGGCATCCATTTCTTCCGATACACGGGTGCCTGCCAGTAAGAGGTCTTTATAAACGGTGGGAGCCGAAGTGGCCGTAACGAAAATATCTTTGGAATCCACACCCAATCCCTCACGCAAATCAGCTTTTCCCTTCTTGCCAAAAGATTCGATGATCTTTCCTGTTTTTGCATCTATAGCCCGCAGAAATGGTCCTGCAGTATAGAACAATCTTTCGTCATCCTTCCCGTCGGTCCAGTAGGTCACTCCCCGGTTGCTGTTTAAATTAAAGTGCATTCCTTTTTCGCCCGGAACACTGTCGAAGGGCATGTAATGCCAGATTTCTTTTCCTGTAGCCGCGTTAAGCGCAAAAAGTTTTAACTGCGGGGATGTTCCGTAAAGTATTCCGTTTACGACGATCGGATTACACTGGATCTGGGAGTGCGCCGCCGTATCCACGTCTTCCGTATGGTATGTCCATGCCACTTTGAGCTGCGCCACATTGGAGGTGTCAACCTGTACAAGTGATGAAAATTTATTTCCGGAACTATTTCCATTTACAGTCTGCCAGCCGTTGTAGGGATCCGGGTTGCTGGTGCAGGAGGCAAAGAATAATATCAGAAAAAACAGGGAGAGGCGAATCATCATTTGGTTGACGGTTGACAGTTGACGGTTGACGGACCTATTTGAATCAGCAAGATTAAATTTAGGCATAATTAATTTTTTTATTTCCTCAAACCGTAAATTGCCAACCGTCAACCGTCAACCGTCAACCGCCACCCCCGAAACCAAAATAAACGCATGCTGCGAGCCGCGGTAATTATTATAGATCAGGATTCGTTTTACCCGTTTTGCTGGGGCGGCTTTTTTTAACAGTAAAGCAGGAACCGTTCCTTCTTTCAGAATTTGAATGGAGAGCCAGCAGGCAAAGGAGGATGCCGTACAATAGTCGCCGCAAAAATGTTTGAAACGCGCAACCGGAACCTTATCCTTAAAAACAGATTCTATCAGATCATAATATTTAACCAGCCTCTCATCACCGTTTTCGCCGGTCATCAATAGATCAGGCATTTCACCATCTGGTAAATTTTCTGAAAGGAATTTATTAAACGCCTTTAATACCGTGGATGGATCTTCGCTGTGAACGGTTCTTACTGCATCCAGCCTGGCCGAAGCATCTTCCCGTTCATTATTCATCCAGACCATGAACGCTCCTTCACCGGGAATGGTGCCTTCCGCGAGGGATGTAAACAATTCACTGTTCAATACCGATTCTTTCCTGAAACATCCCGCCAGCCCGTCTATATTATAGTTGTATGCGGAAATCTCATCCGTGCATCCCAAAAGATAACTGGTACCCGGATGTTCTTTCAAAGACATGACAACATCCATCAATGCATTTTCGAATGCCAGCCCACGGTGTACATGGGTAATATTATAGTTGTGATTTTTTGTTACGAGTGCAATTTGCGCAGCGGCTGCGTTGGATGTACTTTGCACAAAACTGGCGGGCGTGAGTAAACCTTCATTGTATTCCAGGATCTGGTTCAGAAATTTAATGCAATCCTCCATGCCTCCGTTAGCCGTCGCGATGATCATACCATCGGGCTGCGAATATTTTTCAAGTAATGGAAGTGCCGCTCCTACCGCCATACGTACAGATTTTCCCATCCGTCTCCGGGCGCCGGGCGGTATACCAGGATAATCCGGTTCAGTCACATTCAGCAAATTATTTTTCGATGCTCTCCATTGAGAAAGATCCGTTACCGGAAAACTAAACTGAGGCGAAATGCAGACGGAATCATGAAAATAAGGCATGCATCAGGTTTTTGAAAATATCAGTGTGCTGCAATTGCCACCAAATCCAAAAGAATTTGACATGACGTTTTTAATCTCCTGCCTGACATAACGCTGAACCGGGATCAGGCCCGTTTCAACAATCGGATTTTTAAAGGACAATGACGGATATACCTCCTGGTGCACCAGGCTCAGTATAGAATATACGGCTTCAATAGCGCCAGCCGCACCCAGGGTATGTCCCGTATAGGATTTGGTAGAAGAAAACGGAGGCACTTTTTCAAATAAACGCAACATGGCGCGGCTTTCCGTTTCATCATTATTTTCCGTACCTGTCCCGTGCGCATTGATATAGCTGATATCTTCCGCCCTGAGGCGGCTCGTTTCCATGGCTTCTTTCATGGATAAAAAAGGTCCGTTCCCTTCCGGAGAATTCGATGAAGGATGGTATGCATCGTTCTTATTTCCAAAACCTGTCAGGGAAGCATAATTTTTTTTCCCTTTGCAATCTTCCTCTCTTTCCAAAACGAGAAAGGCCGCGCCTTCCCCCAGGTTTAAACCATTGCGATCCCTGTCGAAGGGAGCGCAGGGTTTGGAAGAAAGAATATTCAGCGCATTGAATCCATTGATGGTAAATTTCGCGAGACTCTCCGCTCCTCCCACAATGGCTCGTTTGGCAAATCCATGTTGAATCAGTCTTGCACCGAACAGAATGGAATTTGCAGAAGAAGAACAGGCTGTATTGATGGTACTCACTTCACCCATCATTCCATATCGTTCCTGCAGGGCCATGGAGACAGAAGCGTAATCATAGGATGATAAATAAGGAGTGCCGTGATCTTTCGCCAATGCATCATGATAAATTTCATCCGTCAGGCACATACCACCAACGGTCGTCGCGCCAACCAGGGCTGTTTCTGTAGAAGAAATTTCATCGGCGCTTAGTCCGCTGTCCCGTATCGCTTCTTCTGCTGCATGTATGGCGAGTAAGGAAGTTCTGGTGATGGATGGATTGGGTTTTCCGAATAATTTTTTATTCAGTTCTTCAGTGGAATGTCTGACTTCGGCAGTTGGCAATTTGCCAGCATAAGCCGTCTGGTAAAATTGTATATGTCCAATTCCACTACGCTCAAATTGAAGAGAATCCCTGTTTTCTTCTACAGAATCTCCAATCGCACTGATCAGGCCCATGCCTGTAATAATGATCCTGCTCAAATGGCGCCGTTTACTTGGTTCTGTTTTTTTCTATATAATCTACCATAGTATTAATATCCGACAGGATTTTTCTTCCTTCCTTCGGATCCTGAATATTGATTCCATATTCGCGGGATAATAAAACAATCAGTTCGATTGAGTCAATGGAATCCAGTCCAAGCCCTTCACCAAATAATGGCTCGTCGTCTTTGATGTCTTCCGGTTTCACCGTCGTCAGGTTCAGGAAATGAATGATCTGCTCTTTTACCTGTTGCTTTAACGCAGCTGTTTCCATCGTTTTATTAAATTAAATTTTTCTTCTTTAACCCGTACAGAGTGAAAAGTTGTATGAGCAGGGTTATACCCAATAAAGATAGAATATTCATCCATATGTCCTTCAGTTTTCCACCTTCCAGAAATAGTCCGTAATACGCTTCCAGTGCCCAATGTAAAGGTGAGAGCTGTAAAACTTTTTGCAGATGGGCTGGCATTGCAAATGAAGGCACGATTAATCCGCCCAGGGCGGCCATAATCAAAATGGAAATGGCGCCGAAACCGTTGGATTGTTCTGCCGTGTTTGCATAAACGCCCACACAGATGGCATAATTAACAGCGCAATAACCACAAACAGTTGTTACAATCAACAAAGCCCATATGTCTTTTGGTAAATGCAGAGTGGGCAGTCCGATGAATGGGAAAATTTTATTTCCTATCACAAAAATTACAGTTGCCTGCAGAACGGTAACCATCAGGTAAACGAACTGTTTGGAAAAAAGCGCATGGAGATAACTGGCAGGCATCGTTTTTAAACGGATAAAACTGCCGCTGTTTTTTTCACGCACTATGGTTCCCCCGAGTGACAAGACAATAAAAAACATGGCGAAGATGGTCCATGCCGGCACATTGTGCTGGGATGCATTCGGTATCGTGCGGCTGCCCGATCGGGAAACGGGGACTTCTGAAATGGGTATTTGTCCGAACAGGATTTGTTTTTCAAGATCCGTCGGAATTTCTTTTTGATTTACTGACTCGTATAATTTTTTAACAATGGCTTCTCCCTGGATCACCTGTACGGAACTGCGCAATGCGCCTTCCACGGACTGACGAAATGAAGCCTGCATGACGGGGTGATAGTACATCAGAAGTGAATCCGGTAATTCCATGTGAATTACAGATTTTGCATCTATGTTATCTGTATCTTTCAATGCACGGGTAGCAATTTCGTCCGCTTGATTTTGAATGAATGAAGTAAACTGTGCAGGGATAACAATGGCGACCAGGGCATCCTTACTATACATGGCGGAGGAAACATCATTGACGGGTAATGTGGAATCCTCAATCTGCATTTTAAATAATCCAATTTTGCGTATGGCCTCAATCATATGTCCACCCAACGGTCCCTTATCCTTATTAAAGACGATCAGTGAAATTTTATTATTGTTTACCAGTTCGAAAGTGCTGTTCTGCACGCTGGTGATCACGATCACCAGAAGGATGGGCATAAAAAACATCATGAAGAGTCCGACCCGGTCGCGCAGGAGAATTTTGCTGTCCTTAATAATGGTGGCCTTTAATATATGCATATCAGTCCCGGAATCTTTTACCCGTGAGTTCCAGAAATAATCCTTCCATTCCTTCATGCCCGTGTTTCTCCAATAAAACTTTCAGGCTGTCGTGCGCTATAATTTTTCCGTCATCGATCAGCGCAATTTTATTACATAGTTCAGCAGCTTCCTCTAACTGGTGAGAAGTATATATCAGCGTTGTACCGGATTCATTTTGTTTTTTGAGATAATGTATGATGGCATGACGCGATTGAACATCCACTCCAACGGTCGGTTCATCCAGGAATAAAACCTGCGGTTTGTGCATTACGCCGATGGCCAGATTGACCCTTCGTTTCATTCCTCCGGAAAAACTTTTCAAAATGCGATCCCCTACAGAAGTCAGGCCCAGCACTTCCAGTAATTCTTCCGATCTGTTTTTTATTTGTTGTTTGTCGAGGCGGTACCAGGCTCCGTAAAAAGCCAGATTTTCGCGTGCAGACAATTCCGGATAATAAGAAAAATCCTGGGGTACGAAACCAAAAATGGTATTGATGGATTTGGGATGATCATTGATTTCATGATCGAGCAACCGGATGCTCCCGGCAGTATATTTCAGCAGACCCGTCATGAGATTCATCAGGGTCGTTTTGCCCGCGCCATTCGGACCAAATAATCCGAATCTTTCACCCGCACTGATTTCCAGATTAAAATTTTTGATACAAACGCCTTCCTGCCGGGGATATTGAAATTCCAGGTCCTGAATCTTTATAGCGGGCGTACTCATGCCTTCCATTTTATTTTTGCGAGTGCCTGGAAGGCCTGCTTCTCAATGTCCGCCGCCGCATTGAGATAATCACTCATCACATTGAAATCGGCCTGGCTGCCGATTCTTCCCTTATAAATCCCCGCGGCCTGGACGGCAGCGGATCGCCAGATATCTCCTGACCGGGTAAATTCTTTGGAAATATCTATCAGCTCCTGGATCGGATGATATGCATAAGCCTGTTGCAGAAAGGCAGCATAAATAAAACGAAATCCACCGCCTCCGGTTCCGATCTCTTCCTGCATGCGAACGAGCTGAGCGAGATAACTGCCCGCTTTTTTCGGACCCAGTTTATCGCGCCACTGACTTATTTTTTTTGCCGTATACCGAATGCCGCGGATGCCTGCAATCGGTCCGGGTATGCGAAGCATTAAATTGATATTGCGATTGATTCCTGTTTTGATCGCTTTTTTCACCTGGTCATTGGTGACCTCGCGTTTTTCTTTTGGATAATAAAGTTGTCCCCTCGGGGCAAACGCGCCTTTGGCGAATCGGACCCTTTCCAGTTCATAACTGCTCAGAGAGGTTGCCATTTCCATGACCGGGTCGCTGATCAGAAAATTGTCTTCTTCCTTTCCGTAAACGATCAGGTTGTGTGCATTGAAATGGAAACGATATTCTTTCGGAAAATAGGTTAGGTAATAAACGCCAACCTGGCAACCAACCGGCTGGCCTGCCGCCAGACATTCCATCAATATTTTTTCGGCTTCTTCTTTCGACCTGAATTTTTTTCTGGCGACCGGAATTCCCAATGCCTTGCAGGTCCTGTTGAAAATCAATCCGGGTTGCGTGCGGAAAGCAATCGCCGGACCGTTGTTGATTTTCATAAAAGGAATATAAATAAAAAAAAGGCCGGAGCCGATCCCGAACGCAAGGGGTTCAGTAATCTGATTTACTCCATGATGCCGGAGCAGGCTGGTTGTTACACCGTTTTCACAATGGGCGGCCTGTGTATGCGTAAAATCAAGTTTCATCGACTTTCATTGTTTTTAATTCTTCCACCGAAACTTCGAATAATTCCGCATACTTGGCGAGTCTGGACGCTGAAAGTTTTTCAAAAGCCGGATATTTCAAATGCTTTTTTACCTGCCATTTCCAAATGCCGGTATAAGCGGCAACAATCGGTATATCCATTACACGCAGTTCCATGAAAAATAAAATGGGACTGGCTTCCTTATTCAACACTTTCTGATGGGCCGCCTGGATACGCTGCTCCACATCTTTCCACGCCACTTCGAGAGCTGAGGATTTTACTTCCCAACCATTACTAAGCACGGTCGTATAATTTCCGGATTCATCCACCACGTAACAAACCTCACCGGTGATTTTCCCCAGAGCGCCCAGGTCTTGTGGTAACTCATCTTTTTTCATCTTTTAAGCTTGAGGCTGGAAGCTTAAGGCGGGAAGAAAGGGCTTGAGGCCTCACGCCTCACGCCTCCTGCCTTACACTAACAGACCGTGAGTAAAGCATACATATAAGAGAAGCGTGAACTTTCAGGAACGAGTAATAAAATTTTTTGACCGACTTTCAGTTTATCGCTTTTAAAAACTTCATCCACCATAAAATATACTGAAGCGGCCCCCACATTTCCCAGACTGCTCAGATTAATCACCCATTTTTCGTACGGGATGGGTGTTTCATTTTTATTCAGCTGATCAAATATTTTGGTCCGGAAAAAATCACTGGACATATGAGGTAGAAAATAATCAACATCTGCCGGGTTCAGGCCTTTGTCCTTGAAAAGCCTGGAGAGCATGATCCCGCCAAGCGGAACGATATTCTCACTCAGGAGTTTTACATCCTGCTTAATACTCATAATGGAACGAGCCTGTACTTCTTCCGGACTATAATCCAGGTAACTCTTCATCTTCCCGCTCTCCAACTTTTCACCACCCATATACATACACACCTCTTTCACATTGGCATAGGAAACCCCTTCGATCCACTCAATTTTTAAGCTAAAACCGGTTTTGTTCTTTTTGTCGGACAACAGGAAGCAGGAAGCGCCGTCCGATAACATCCAACGCAAAAACTCTTTTTCAAAACCTATGTACGGGTTCTCCTCTAACTCACTGAGTTTCTTGGCTTCATCCTCGAATATCTGAGATTTAAGTGAAGAAGAAAAACGCTCGGAACCCGTCGCCACAGCATGGTGAGCATCTCCTGTTTTAACCGACATATAAGCGTATTTCAGAGCATGCATTCCGGCACAGCAGACTCCGGATGGTGAAACCACTTCAATGGATTCCGCTTCCGGCAATTCCCCGTGCACCATTACAGCATGAGAGGGCATGATCTGGTCAGGTGAAGAGGTGCCGCAGACCAGCAGGTCAATTTCCTTTATTTGTTTGGGATCATTGTCCAGCATATTACGGATAGCCGATGCTGTCATTTCCGCATTGGTATGGGTGGATCTACCCTGTTTGTCCAGGGCATAAAAACGGTTTTTGATGCCATTATTGCGCAGGACGATACGTTTTGATTTTGAGGGGCTTTTATTGATGAGACCCAGGAACTCCTCCATTTCGTCGTTGGATATAGGTTCATTGGGGAAATACGTAGCTGTTTTTGTAATATATACATCTTTGAACTCCATCTGCATTACCGGATTAATTCACACCTGAATAATATTGTTTTTGCCTCTTTATGCGCCCGGAAAGAAATGGTTTAAACAAAATCGCGTCTACTGTCAGGATAATGGGGGCTGCTATAAATAGCGCAATTAAAAGATAATATTTGAATGCAACAAGCCAGGCATCTCTTTTTTTGCGTTTGGAAATGATGCCTGCCCAGACCTTAAAAATCTTCCGGGCCTTGCTCTCAATAAACATCAAATTATATTTCACCGGCACTGCGCCCTGCCTCACCATTTCTTCCTGAAAACCTTGCCAGTTCGATTTTTCAAGATAAGGAATCGCAGTCGTTCCGTAATTTTTTGTATTCAGGATATCCTGTTCAGAAACACCGGGAACAGGAAATATATTCAGAAAACGATCTTTTTTAGCCTTGAACATCCAGTGGAAAATCGTTACAAAACTTACAAAATTGTGGTGCCTGTCCACAAGGGCAATATTCCCGACCAGCCGGGCCTCCATCGTTTTCAAAACCGGTTTGATTTTCTCCATGGCACTGAGCCACATATTTCTGGCGCCTGTAATTGTGATGACCGGAGTGTTTTTCGCTATCTCCCTGAACCGGGGATCAAATAACAGGCTGTTGCATGGAATACTGGGAGAAAGAAACCATGCCTGGTAACCCAGTATAATCAGGTCGTAGGAGGATTCTTTAAAACTGAGTGGCTGAAGCTGCCCAGGCACCTGCAGTACGCAATCCGGCATTACGCTGAAAAAGGACTTTCCTGTCCAGGGAAAAGGATAAGCCTGCGCAGGATAAAGGCGAAGCTTTTCCACCGTTGCTCCTGCCTCAGAGAATGGCTCGGTAAATTGATCGATAATCTGTTCTAATTGGCCTGACTGCGAGTAAAATACGGCTAAAACTTTTTTGCCCATTGTAGGCTCGAAGTTAAGAAACCTGCAGCTTTAAAACCTTCGATTTTTTATTGTAGTCGGCGATGGTTTTCTGAAGGTCTCCCGGCAATGATTTATATGATTTCCGGATGAATTCGCTGTCCTTTTGCTCATCGTCTTTATAACCCAATATGCCGGGTGCGTTTTCCTGGATCATAAGACGCAGGAAGCGGAATTCGGCATTATTCGGGTCCTGTTTGATAGCGGCTTCTAGTAATTTATGTCCCTGTTTGAATAGTTTCAGCTTCGATGCGGGATTGCCACCGATACCCGCCCTTCTCATGGTCATGGCTCCTAAAAACGCATCTTTTACATTGGCCGGCGCCGAATTCAGTTCTGATATCTGGGCGTCTACCAGGCTCTTGTTATCCGATTCCATGGCTTTGTAAAAAGCGGGGCGGTTGAGATCAGTTGACAGTAGGCAGTTGGCAGTTGATCCCGCACATGCGGGAACAGTTGGCAGTAGGCAGTTGACAGTTGACAGACGGCTGTTGATAGTTGTTCCTTTAGCGGAAGCTGATCCGGCCACGCAGATCAGGAATAAGTTGAGAATTATATTTTTCATAAAAGAAGATTTCATCTATTATATGAAAAATTTCGTGCCAAGTTTTTTTGAACGCCTAAAGCCTAAAACTAAACCGCCAACCGTCAACTGCCAACCGAATTACGCTTGTCTATAAATTTCACCGGCTTTCTCCCTGCTCCGGGAAACTGGAGTTGCTGAATGGTTTCCGAATTCACATAACGGATTTGGGGAGTCACCCGCAATTTGGCCTGTAAATAAGCCCGTACCCGGTGATCTGATTCCTCAGAATACTTCAAAGGAAACAAATACAATAAAACCTCATCGGTTCCGATCTCATTCGAATATACTTCCACGACAAAATCCGACACATCTTCCATGCCGGCAAGCAAATCAAAAAGCGCCGGAGCAAATAAAGTGGTCCCTTTAAATTTAATCATTTGTTTTTTTCTACCGATTACCGGAGACAGGCGTATCGAATGACGGCCACAGGAACAGTCTTCTTCATGTGCGATGCATAAATCTCCCGTTTTATATCTGAGCAGTGGCATGCCTTCCACACCCAATGTTGTAATGGTCACTTCTCCTGCTTCTCCCGGTTGAACCGGCTGATCCTGCTCATTCAGTAATTCCAAAATCACGAGCTCCGGCTGATGATGCCCTCCCCGCCCCGCTTCACATTCTGTGAAAGCTGTTTGCATTTCAGTGGATGCGTAGGTTGAAAACAATTTAATATCCCAGGTATCTGTTATTTTTTTACCTAACAGATTTAAGGAGAAATCGGGTTGCCGGATATTTTCACCTATGCAAATGGCTTTTTTTACAGTGGATGAATTCATATCGATCTGATGATCCCCGGCCCATTGCATCAGTTTCAAAATAAAGGAAGGCACGGCAACCAACACAGTTGGTTTAAGACGGAAAATAGTTTCCCATTGCAAAGAAGGAACGCCCGGACCAACACGAATGATGCCTGCTCCGAGTTTGCGAATACCTGAATAATAAGCCATACCAGCCATGAATTGCCGGTCCAGAGTAAGCATCAGCTGATATATATCTTCCGGCTTTCCTCCCGCACAACTGAAAGACTTGAATTCATTGTAAGCCAGTCTTTGCAGGTCATTCTCAGTCAGTGCTATAGTCACTGGCGAACCCAACGTTCCTGAGGTAGAGGTATATTCAATCACTGAACTGACGGGTACAGCGAGAAAATCATTGTTGTTTAGCTGAAGGTCTTCTTTACTTGTTGTTGGGAGCAAAATGAGGTCTTCCAATTTTTGAATATGGCTAATGTCGATCTCCTGCCGGTTGAAAATTCTTTGATAATAAGGAGAATTTGATTTTAAATAGATGAGAAGTTCCTGCAATTTTTTCTCCTGGATTGCCCGGATCTCTTCCCGCTGAATAAATTTTTTATGGGTTCTGGTATTCATGATTCCAATATAACAATAGCCGTGGCCATAGATTTCAAATGGGAAAGGGATACATGGATAATGCGAATGCGCAGGGATGAAAGCATTTGTTCGGTCATACCTGAAATGCGCAAACCCGGTTTCCCCGTTTCGTCATTCACCACTTCAATTTCATTCCATTGCAAACCGCTGTCCCATCCCCGGCCAACCGCTTTGAGAAACGCTTCCTTCGCAGCAAAACGCGCTGCATAATGTTCAAATGGAGAAGCTTTTGCGTCGCAATACTTCATTTCTTCTTTTGAGAAAACGAGTTCTTTAAATCCGTTATCCCTTCCGACCCGCGTGGCTAAGCGGTCCACTTCGATGATGTCTATTCCGGTTCCTAAAATCATAATATGCAAATGTGCAAATGGGCAAATGGGCAAACCAATTTGCAAATATGCAAATGTGCAATTGGGCAAATGCCGTAAAAAATCATTTTATTGCTAAGAGCTATCATCTTGTAATTGTTATTAAAAAATCAATATAATTATTTGCAAATTTGCCGATTTGCACATTTGCACATTTACCTCAGTTTCTCCTCACTCTTATAAATCTGATTCCTGATTTCATTCTCCTCTGTTTTAGTCGCTATTTCCTTGGACAGCGCCTGCCGGTAATAGCCAATCGCTTTTTCATATTGCTTCGTCCTGAACATTTCATTTCCGGCCAGCTGGTAAGCCTGGTAATAATTCGGATTGCTGGCAATCAGACTGTCAGGATTTATATTTTTGCCTTCTTTTATTTCCTTCTTATACGAACGGTACTTTAAAAATTGCCGGTACTTGTCCGACAAAAGAAAACTGTCAGCCGGCAGATTCAATGAACTGTCCATAATTTCCCGGTTAGTTTTCATCCCATCCATCGAAAATACCTTATTCAGGTCGTAGCATACAAATTCTCCCAATTGCCAGGGCCCGGTTGATACCCAGACCAGCTTTTTCTGCGGTTCAAAAATAATGGAATGATGTGCGATCAGCTGATTTACTGCTTTTTCATTTCCTGTACCAATATCTGTATTTTCCAATCCGGCTCTGTCCCTTAATATCTGAACTGTTTTCGCCACTGTATTTTTTTCAGCGGAAGCCAGCAGCTCCACCATCCGCTGATAACGATACTCCGAAGCACTTTGCCTGATCTGTATTTTATTTGAACTCAATCCGTTTAGCTCTTTGCTTTGAAAATGATTGGCGCAGATGATTTCATTTTTTCCCGGATCATAGAGTCCCAGTGAATCCGGCGTCTTTTCAATGATCACCGCTTTGTTATCTTCCGATGATCCGATCAGGAAAGATTCAGAAACAAACATCTTTCTCTTTTTTGCTATCGACATCGCCTCCTGGATATTTTCCGCATACTGAAGAATTTCACGGGCCACCAGCGATACCGGTGTGGCCGATCCCGAAGGGATGTCAGACTTTGCAGCGTTGATGGTTACCGTTAGTCCCTTTTCATTCATTCCGGAAACCACCCCTATAAAGCCACCCCAGCTAACATACATAAATTTAAATCCGTCAGAAGGTTTTTCGAATGAAACGATTTTATTTTCTGAGAAATGATCACCCACATAAAAATCAAAATTTCTTCCGATAATCAGGGTGCTGTCGGCAGACCTGGATCCCCATGTGCCGAAGGAAGTGCAGCCCACCAGGGCGAGGTTCTGCAATGCATGACCGATATCGTGGGCAGCATGATAATTGAGGATGCGCTGGTAATTGTTTCCGATATAAGCATATTTGTCAGATGCCGACAATGAAATACCATATATCTCTTCTTTATCTTCCTCCGAAACATATTTGTCCAGATCCCGGTTAAACCAGCCTATTACATATTTCAGGAAATGACGATAAAATTTAGAGGGGATCATTTTAGTGATCTGATCATTGAAATAATCTTCCTGTAATTGAATCAGCTCTTTTGATAATTTTCCATTCACAACTCCTCTTTCAAAGGGTCTTCCTTCCACATACAGTTCGTACAAGCCCGATTTACTTTTACGGAACCAGTTATTTTTTACAACATAAAGTCCGGGGCTTGGTTCTGTGCGTTCCCATTCCAATGCTATTTTATCTGTAACCTTCGGAGGATTGGTTCTTGAAACAATCAATATATAGATGACACCCAGTAATATGAACAGGCCAATTACCGCGAGGATCCTTAATAACCAGCGTCCTTTTCTCTTTCTCTCAGGCATTTCTAATTTTTTCAATAAAATCATCCTTACCCGTAAGGGCAATAGAAGTAATCAGGCCGCTGATGGCAGTGCCGAGGATTCCATGCAGGTTTAGATACTGACCCGTAAGAAACAGATTCGGGATCCTGGTTCTTGGTGAAATGAGTGTGCCCATCGGATTCTGATAATCTTTAGCTGTTCCGTACAAGTTGCCGTCTTTGTTTCCAATATAATCCCTGAATGTAAGGGGCGTGGAAGTATATGTATGTAAAATAGATTTTCTCAACCCGGGGAATTTTTCCTCCACTCTGTTTAGCAATTGTTCCGTTTTTCTTTCCTTAAACGCTTCATACTCCGCTCCCCTGCTTTGCTTTGAAGATACTGTATTAAAACTTGCTTCCCATGATCGCACTTCATCATACCGCATATATGCAAAAATAGTCATACCGGTTGCAAATTCCTTTTTTTCAGCGGGCGAGCCATATATCGCATAACCCAATGGCCAGTTGCTCTCTATATAGGAGTCCATCGCCCAGACCGATCCTTTTTTTTGATAATAGTAGTTGTGCTTTAAATAAGGGAACTGCCCTTTCTTAAAAACAATGTTCAATATAAATGATGACACGGTGGTCGGCATGGCTTCTATCCTTTTCCTGGTAACGGGGCGGATCAGGTTACTGTCGGTCATCCGGTAAGTGTTGGCAGGTGTTGTATTCGATACAAAATAGTCTGCGTGAATCGCAGATCCATCATTTAGGGTAGCGGCGGTTACCAACCCGTCTTTCACTACCAGGTTTTTTACTTCACGGTTCCTGATGATCTGTCCTCCGGATTTTGAAATATTCTGCGCGAGAATTTTTGAAATCTGTGACCCGCCATCCAGGCATCGCCACGCACTTTCCAAATAACTGTTTACAGTCAGGGCGTGAATGTAAAATGGCGTGGTATCCCCGTTCCCCGCATAGAGCATATTATTTCCGGCAAGTACTGCGCGTAGCCTTGGATTTTCCGTCAGGGATTCAATAAATTTCTTTGCAGAAATTCCCATGGCTTCCTGTTTTTCTTCTCCATTTCCCTGCATACGTAAACGGTATAATGGAAACCGGTCACAGATTTCAAGAATAGTTTTGATGTAGGTCCGGATGGCTTTTTCTTCCCCGGGAAATTCATGGATCATTTCCTTTTCAAATGCTTCATAACCCTGATTGATCTTATATTCTTTTTCGTCGTCCTCCAATAAAATCAGGTCAAAGGATGTATCCATTTTTTCAAGCTTCAGCTTGTCCATCAAGCCCAAGTATTTGAAAATCTGGTAAAGATTTTGTCCTTTATCCAATCCGCCGATATAATGGACTCCTGAATCGAATATTACCCTGTTGCGTACATAAATCTGTAGACAACCACCCAGTTGTTTGTTTTTTTCGACCATACAAACCGTATATCCCAGCTTCGTCAGGATATTTCCGCAGACGAGTCCGCCCATTCCGGTTCCTATGATCAGGACGTCAAACTTTTTCATACGTTTTTACCGGATGGGTGATTACAAAAAGAAGGTTGGATGTATATTCTGATTCGTCTACGGACCTGCAGTCCATCTCTTGTCCGGATGCCAGTTCTCTTATTGTATTTCCGGATAAAAATTGCAGGGGATGGCCGGCGGTTTTATTGAATGCAAAAAAGCGGATGGAGAAAAATTCCGTCCACCTGGTGCGCTCATGCTTTTTCTTTAAATCCCGGTCACCATCCCGGATGAGGAGTACACCACCCGGACGAATGGCATTCATACATTTCCGGATCAGTATTTCCTGCTCACCGGGTTGAAGATAGTGCAGAACATCTGATAAAATGATCGCGTCTGACGGCCCTGGTTGAAGAAGGTTGATATCCATTTTGGTAAAATGAATATTTGAATTCCGGCTGAAGCAGTGACTGGCAAGCAATATTTTTTCTTCGTCATAATCATACCCGATCAGATCGCGTGCCGGAGCTGCAAAATTCAACATATAACTCATGAACCCATATCCGCAACCGATATCCAGTATGCGTCCTTGCTTCGGCAGGAGTTCATGAAATACCTGGTAGTCTTTTTCCAGCCGGATCTTAACACGCAGGTACCATTCCAGAACGGGGCCCTTATAGATGAAATTATATATCAGCAGTTCCCTGAAAAAACGCGGTTGTTCCGATTCTTCTTTCAGTTTTGCATACTGTTGCCTGAAATATTTTCCCATGTATTTTGACCTTTCTGTATAATCCACACCGAAAAAAAGATCGCTTGCTTTTACTCGCGGAAGATATTTAATCGTGACATAACCATCCTTCAGTAAAAAATCGCTCTTGGACATCGTGTATCCTGTTCCATGAATGAGTACGGGCAAAATATCTAATTCCAATTTTTCAGCTATGTAAAAAGCGCCTTTGTGAAATCTTCTGATCTGTTCGTCGGGTGATCTTGTTCCCTCCGGAAATACAGCAATCGAAAAACCTGCCTTCACCTGCGATTCCAAATACTCTATGCTGTTTTCAATACCCCTTGCGACCGGATAGTATCCTGCAATCCTGACGAGCTGGCCAAAAACGGGGGAATTCCAAACCCAGTTATTCGTTAATAAAATGACCTTGGGATAGAGCAGGGTCATCACCAGGATATCCAGGAACGACTGGTGATTGGCAATCATGACACAGGGTCTGGAAAAATCCTCGTTTTTCGGATTGATGATTTTCTTCTTGACGTTTCTCATGATATATAAAACCGACCAGGTATAATGGGATAATACCCAATGGTAAAAATAACGTGTACGCCCACCCGCAAAAGGGTTTAGTTTCAAAATAATAAATCCAAGAATAGTGACCAGCCAGCTTCCGATGGCGAAATAACTCAGAGAAAAAATGGATTTGATTAATCCGGAGGCCGTCCAGGGAAAAAGTTCCTTTTGAATCCTGTTGCGGATAAGAAAGTCAAAGAAGAAAGGAATCAGCACCTGCGCAATCAATACAACACTTAATATACCTGTTATGGAAATGAGTGCGATCGAACGTAGAGCGGGATGCTTGGCAAAAATCAAAACGCCGAGTCCCGCCAGCGTTGTGATAGCCGAAAGCACAATAGAGGATTTATAGCTCGACAGGTTCGCTTTCCCCGTTTTATATTCCTGCAATAGTCCGTCCATGATAAACAGGCTGTAATCGTCCCCAAGACCAAAAATGAGCGCCGACAAAATAATATTTACAATATTGAATTGCAGTCCCGCCAGTCCCATGATGCCCAGGATCCATATAAATGCAATCAACATAGGAATAAAAGAAACCAGGGCCAGTTCAATCCTTCCGTAGGTCAGCAGGAGCACAAGGAAAACGAGAATGGATACCATCCAGCCGATCTGGTTGAAGTCTGCTGTTACGATATCCAGAAGTTTTGAAGTCAGGTATTGTTTATCAATCACCGTTACATCCGGAACACCTGAAAATGCCTGGTATACCTGTTTTTTATCCGCTGGTTCCACTTTCAATAAACTGATCAGCGAAACCTGGTTTTTTTTCTCTATGATATAATCATTAGCAAATCCGTTTCTTAAAATATTCGTTTCCGTCTGATCCAAAGGCTGATAACTCCTGTTCAGCATTCCGGTAACCGAATCAAATGCCGACGCGCGAAAGCCCATCGAGTCGCCTGTAGCAATTAATTTCTTTAGAAGATCTGATTGTCTGTCCGTAGTCCAATACTGATTCCAGTAAAGGATTCTTTGTTTCTGAAGTGAATCAGAGATCAGTAACTGAAAAACACCGGAGGATCTTTTAATTATATCTTTTCCCCGGAGGGCATTTATTTTTCTATTTACAGACTCCTGTTTTCTCAATGCCGTTTCCAGGTTATTCCCGTCTGTGACCAGGTAAACGGAACGAAGGCTATAGGCATTGATTTTATTGAGTGTGGATTCCGCATTTCTTAAATTTCCCGGCATATAGTTCATATGCATCATGTCCTGGTCAAACCCTACCCTGTTGATAAAAAACGCGAAAAAGATCGTTAAAACGAAAATGGCGCCTACCAGCCATTTGTTTTTTTCAGGATGGTAATTAGCCATACGAAGGATCCAGGAATCCCTTTCCGATGTTTTAACGGGATTCGTTTTTGATAGTGGATCAGTTATCAGATGCGGAAGAAAGATGAGGGAGCTCAGGGACGCGCCAATCAAACTAAAGGCGGCAAATAGTCCGAGGTCTTTTAAAATTTCTGACTGAACAAACTGAAGACATAAAAATCCCCCAATGGTTGTTAAACCGCCAATCGTGAGTGGAAAAGCAAGGTCTTCCAGAACGGCCCGCATGTCTCTCCGGTGACGGAAATGATTATAAACGTGTAAGGAGTAATTTATAGCTATACCGAGTACGATGGAACCTGCTGCCAGCGCAATGACGGAGATGGTACCCTTGATCCAGTAAAGGATACTGAGGGAAAATAAAGCACCCAGGATAACGGGCAGCAGGATCAGGAAAGGAGCTCTCTTCTTTTTGAAATACCAGCTGACAAATAAAATCAAAAACAATGCAGTTACGCTGAGGGTCAGGATAGAATCCCGCCGTAGTTGTGCAGCATTCCCCGCCGCGACAGCAACTGCTCCAAAATAATCTACCTGCACCGAACCAAAAGACTGCAATTGAAGTCGGGTAATGGTCTTATCCAATCCTTTCAGCAGCTGACTGTTCCTGCCGGTATTATCCGAGGGGAAAGCCGGACTAATAAACAACAGCATATAGCGTTCATCTCTGCTGAGGACATGGCCGTCATACAGATCAAAATTTTCATCATACTGCAGGTGACTGATTTTTTTGAGTGCCGCTCCTCCCAGGCCGGCCGGATCCCTTGAAATAAATGACTTCATTACAAATCCTGCGGGAGAAGAAAGTGTTTGAAGATCTTTTGCGAGAATTTCCTTCAATCTTTCAGCGTCCTGAAGGCTGTCGTAATACCCATAGTCTGACGGTTCCAGAAATACGGGCAGATGATCTGCTATTATTTGCGCGAGTTGCGGAACCAGGCTGTCATTAACCTGTACATCTACTGAATGAATCAATTCAGAATATTCCCGGCGAAGATTGGCTGCAATGGAATCAGAGAAAGCAGCAAGGGTTTCAGGAGATGAATGGGTGCTGTCTTTTAAAGAAACCATTAACACGAGCTTATCGGCAAAACGGGCACTCTTTAAAATTTCGTCCAGTTTTTCAGATTGCCTGTCCTTTGGGAGGATTTTAGAAATGTCTTCCTCCGGTTTTATTTTCGCGGCAAAAAAGCCGGTTATACCGAATAATAAAAGAAATATTACGAAAAATATTTTCCGGTGCGACGCGAAATAGGAATATATATTTAGAAATAGGTTCGCCATTACTAAACGACTGCCTGATTTTTTTTGCTGAAAATAATGAGCAAAAGATAAGTGATCAATCCGGCGACCAGTCCGGCTGCTATTGCCAGGCTGATACTGCCTGCCAGGTATTGTTTGAAGTTATACCGGATCGCTGATAAACTCAATGTTTTTGTAAGAGAAATCATATTTGCATTTTCAGGCATCCAGAAAGCCCCAAACCGGTAGCTGGCATAAATGATCAGGGGGATCATCGGGGGAATACTGATGTTCGCAAAAACGATAACCAGTCCTTTGTTGAGGCGTA
>Ga0080027_10000238_pt1 | contig 24193 bp, 28 predicted proteins | sample OrgsoiDNA2013046_FD_70962 | JGI IMG/M metagenome (GOLD analysis project Ga0080027, IMG submission 70962) | Permafrost soil microbial communities from the Arctic, to analyse light accelerated degradation of dissolved organic matter (DOM) -... | ecosystem: Environmental > Terrestrial > Soil >... | reverse complement strand
CTTTCCAAAAAAGAGTAATATTAATAATAGAGTCATCGCGTGGATCATCCCGGCTACCGGCGTGCGGCCCCCGTTTTTTACATTTGTAGCTGTGCGGGCTATTGCTCCTGTTGCGGGAATACCGCCAAAGACCGACGAAAATATGTTTGCGATTCCCTGTGCAATTAATTCTATGTTTGATTTATGATTTCCTCCGATCATTCCATCTGCAACCACAGCAGACAATAAAGATTCAATGCCTCCGAGCAGCGCTATCGTGAATGCGGGCCGAATTAAATTTTTTATGGTTGCGAAATCTAAATAGGGGAATACAGGTTTTGGCAATGACGATGGAATTTTTCCAAATTTGCTTCCAATGGTCTCAATGGGCAGATGCAATAACTGCATGACCGTAGTAGTAACGAGAATGGCTATTAATGAGCCCGGTATTTTATGGCTGACTTTTGGCCATAGAGAAATAATAGCGATGGTTGAAGCTCCTATCAGGACCGTATAAATATTTATTGTACTGAAGTTTTGAATATAGCTTTCCCACTTGTCTAAAAAGTCTGCCGGAACGGCTCCCATCTTCAGGCCCAAAAGGTCTTTTACTTCAGAGGAAAAAATAATAAGCGCAATACCGCTCGTAAATCCAATTATTAATGGATATGGTATGAATTTTATTATGGAACCTAGCCGCGCGAAACCCATAATAATGAGTATAATTCCTGCCATAAAAGTTGCAATGATCAAACCATTTACACCATGTACCTGTACAATGCCATATACAATGACAATAAAGGCACCTGTAGGCCCTCCGATCTGAACCCGGCTACCACCCAATGCGGAAATAATAAATCCCCCAATGATAGCCGTATATAATCCCTTTTCCGGCGATACGCCTGAAGCGATGGCAAAAGCAATAGCGAGGGGAAGCGCAACAAGTCCTACAATCAGGCCGGCCATTAAATCATTATTGAATTGCTGGCGATTGTAGGTCTTTAAAGTATCAAAAATTTTGGGCTTGAACATTTTTAATTTAATTGGACTGGAGCATTCAACTATTGTTGGCCCGATTTAATAAATCATTTCAACCGCATTTATTAAATCATTAAACCAAGACAGATTACTTCACGTTCGTTTCATAAAATTATTTAAAACTATGCTGATGGGACCACGTTATTTTGTGCTCATTCCCATAAAGGAATTTTATAATGATCCTAATAAAAAGGAAATATATGAACCAATCAATAGCGAAATTTTAATTGATTGGTCCAATTCATCGAATGAAAGCATTGAAGTGTTGGTTTCGGCAAATTACTAATTAAGGAATGATATTTTTCAGATATTTTCCCGAGTATCAGTAAAGACTTCAAAGACTATTATTATTTTTATGATTCTTTATCATTATCCGGTATCTTTTAAGCCTAAATGACTGGTATGAAGAAATTTTTATTAATTGGACCGGTTTGTATTGCTTTATTGCTTTCTGCCTTTGTAACCCGTTTCAACAATGAATATGAGACTTTAAAGATTGGCTCTGCTGCTCCTGATTTCAATCTTATTAGTGTTGATGAAAAATCATACAACCTCGCTTCATTTAAAAATGCTCAGGTTCTCGTTGTTATTTTTACCTGTAATCATTGCCCAACAGCCCAGGCCTATGAAGATCGTATCATCAAACTGACCTCCGATTATGCAAATAAAAACGTGGCAGTCGTAGCCATTATGCCGAATGACCCCAGTTGTCTGCGTTTGGATGAACTCGATTTTTCGGACCTGGGTGATTCATATGCAGAAATGAAAATTAGGGCAAAAGAAAAAAAATTCAACTTCCCATATTTATATGACGGGGAAACAGAGACGGCATCCAAAGCCTACGGACCGATCGCCACGCCGCATGTTTTTGTTTTTGACAGCGAACGGAAACTTCGTTATGAGGGGCGGATAGATGATATGGAAAATCCTTTTCGTTCCCCGCAGTCCACGGATGCCCGGAATGCTATTGATGCTTTGTTGAATAACCGGGAAGTGCCAGTAAAAACGACCAAGGTTTTTGGCTGTTCCGTTAAGTGGTCAGAAAAAAAGAACCTGGTTGAAAAGTCAAAAGCAGCGTGGGCAAAAGAACCTGTACACCTCGAAATGATTGATGCAGACAGTGTCAGAAACATGATGAAAAACCCATCAGCCAAACTTCGTTTAATAAATGTATGGTCTGCCAGCTCTGAAGCCAGTGAGCAGGAATTTCCCGATTTTGTTACGATCAACAGGATGTACAGGGACCGCGATTTTGAATTTATCAGTATCAGTTTGGATGAACCGGGCAACCGGGATAAAGCACTTCAATTCCTGCAATTGCAGCAGGCATCCAATTCCAATTATCTTTTCAACCTGAATGATAAGGATAAAATGATGAAAGCCATTGATCCTTCCTGGCGGGGCGTCTTACCCTATACAATGCTGGTTGAACCCGGAGGGAAAATGGTTTATGCTAAAGATGGGGCCATCGATCCTGCAATACTGAAAAGCACTATTGTAAATAATCATTTACTGGGAAGGTTTCCATAAAAAAAGGGCCAGATTTTTATCCATCAAATAACTACCGTTTTCTTTTTTTATTTTTGGTATTTTTTGAAGTTTTCCTTTTGGTTTTTTTATTTTTATTTTCTTCCTTTTCAATTTTCAACAATTCGGCTTTTGATGGTCCTTTGTTACAGGTTGATCTTTTGCCGGCGCAGCAGATGGGCTTTTCATCTTTAATGGAATATAACTACCGTGATTACTCTATTCATTATTTATACCAGGAGAGTTTCAGGGACCCAAATCTTTTTATAAAATGTATGGAAATTATGATTGCCTATATCCGTTCCTTTAATCTGCTCAGGTTTATATATGTACGGCTGTTGAAACCGGACCGGCTAATAAGCGATCCATTGACGGAAATGGGTTTTGAAAACATAGATGTTCTCAGCTATTATGGAAGGGTCTTATATATTTATCGTATCAGGATTGCAAAAGTCTGAATATTTCCTTAAAGTAATTTACGCAATCCTAAACAAACGGTTATTTAATTTTTCTTCGGAAATAAGCTGAGTATGCATTCATCAATATATTAGTATACACTTTAAATTGATTTGCTTTTTAAAATGGGATTTGTAAAGGAAACATAACCAAACAGGATCGCAAAAACTGAATATATAATAACCGCTATCCAAACATATACCAATCCCAAATTATGCGAGGCAAATTTTACCAATGCAAGTGCGCCAATCACAAAATGTGTTAAGTTCCCCATTGCAACCGGTTTACTATAAATTCCACCAATCAGATTTGCCCGGGCAGTCCAATTGATTATCGCAAAACCAAAATAAAGGGCGCCTGATAGTTGCAGAATAGTTGCGCTGGTGCCCGTCAGACTAAAATAATTTGCAAATTCCTGCGGGGCAAAAGTCAGGACGATTCCGATAATTCCCATAACGATGGCGCTCGCGGACATTAAGAATTTTGTCTTCATTTGATTTTAATAAATATATTATACAGAAGTAGCGCCTTCTATTGTATTATAATTGATACCAATTCTTAAATATAAGCAGTTAATCGTTTGGGAATAAGAATAAAAAAAACCCGCTATAGTAGCGGGCCTCGTTGCAATTTGCTGCGAATAGGGTAAACTTATTAGTTTTTATTAAAAGCACCTGATACTTAGTGACCTTTCTTCCAACTTCCCCGTATCCATTCATCACCCTCATGTTTATGATGTTTCCAATGACCGGATGTTCTGACATAACCTGGATGAGGAGGAGCAGACCAACGGCTTCCTGAATATTTGTAAGCACCCGCATTAGGTTCCCATTCTTCTCCCACCCATACGTGCACGCCACTGGGCTGTGGAGGCTTGGCCATTACCGGAACAGGTGGACGTACTTTTACATAGACCTGCGCTGAAGCTGCAACCGATACACTAAATAGAACGACAAATAACAGCAACATTTTTACTAAATTCTTTTTCATTATTAATATTTAGTTTGATAAAAAAATGATGATCAGTGAAAATTTAATCTCACCGATTTTTAAAAAATGATCATACATAATCATTACCAGTCTTTCCGTTGACTAAATCATCACCTCCAAAGTTGACTGAATTCAGACGGCTTTAGTTACATAACTATTAATATAAGTTACATGATTCACATATTATAATTCAGGATGACTGGGAATATATCATACAGGAAGAACCAATTGTTAAATTAATGGGGAGTCAGTTTATAATAAATTAAACTGATCAATCTCTTAGGCAGCGTTCTTAGCAATACCGACATCGTTTTTGCCAAAAATCCAGGAACAATGATCATGGCTTTCCTGAATGTCTTATCAACGGCGATTTCGCCGAGTTTTTCCGGAGTAACAGCCATTTGTTTACCAAACCAGCCCAATTTATCAATGGTTTCTTTTTCGATTGAAGGTTTTGTAAAAACAGGTCCCGGGCAAAGGCAACTGACAGAAATATCGTCTTTCTTTAACTGATTTCGCAGGGAATAGCTAAAGAAAATCACGGCAGATTTGGTCGCGGAATAAATGTTTTTAATAGAAATCGGTGCGAAACCTGCCATACTTGAAACATTCAAAATAAAGGATGGCTGATTTTTCTTTAACTGGGGAAGAAGATGAAATATAAGTGAGATAGCCGGTTCTGTATTCAACCTAAGCATATAGAGACTATCCGTTAATGAAGTGGATAGAAAATCGGCTGAGCCACCTATTCCCGTTACATTGCAAATCATTTTTAATGGCAAATCCCTTTCGGCGCACCAGGCCCCGATCTTAGCTGCAGAATCCCCTTTACTGAGATCAAATGGCAAAATCTCTACATGAACAGGATAAGCAGTTTCCAGTTTAGTTTTTGCATCTTTCAAATCCTCCTCACTTCTGGCTATCAATATGAGATTATACTTTCTTTTGGCAAGTGCGGTTGCAATGGCATATCCGATTCCCTTGCTTCCGCCGGAGACCAACGCGTAGGGCATATCATTTTTTGTCACCTGCTTTGCCATATATATTAACGATCATTTGTCTGGGAAGAATCCTGATCAGGAAGGCGGTTATTTTCGAAACAGTTCCGGGTACGATCACTAGTTTATGATCTAACGTTTCTCTTACTGCGATTTCACCTACTTTTTCAGGTGGCACGGCCATCAGTGTTCCGAACCATCCGAGTTTCTTCTTTGTGTCTTCGATAATTTCCGGTTTTGTAAATACCGGTCCCGGACACAGCACACTTACACTGATATTTTTATCTTTCAATTGATAACTTAGCGAATAGCTGAAGAAAACAACGGCGGACTTAGTAGCAGAATATAAATTTTTTACCGGGATCGGTGCAAACCCAGCCATACTGCCGACATTTAAAATAAATGAGGGGGCATTTTTTTCTAATAAGGGTAGTAATGTAAGTGTGAGCGCCATGGCTGATCCTACATTCAGGTTAATCATATATCGCAGTGAGTCGAGGGGTAAGCTCAAATAATCCCTTGATCCTCCAAAACCCGCAACATTGCAAAGCATTTTTAACGGGATATTCCTGTCCATGCACCATTTAGCAATATCAGTTGCAGATTCATTCAGACTTAAATCATAGGAAAGGATTTCAACACGAACATGATAGTCGAATTCCAGTTTATTCTTAGCGCTTATTAATGAATCCATATGCCTGGCGATGAGAATCAGGTTGTAACCACGCTTTGCCAGGGCTTCGGCGATCGCATATCCTATTCCTTTACTTCCTCCGGCAACCAATGCATAGGCGGTCCCATGACTATAATGACGCTCTTCTATCATGCCTGATTGGGGAAAGGCCGAAACTACAGATAATACAACGGCTACGAATAAGGAGATTCTTTTCATGTGTGTTGGTAATCTTTTACTAAGTCGTTAAGGAATAAAGTGAAAACGAAATATTATTACCTAAGGTTGCAACGAGGCTATTTCAAGGCACCATACTGGAAAATCTTGAAAGTCATTTTCCACCCTTCAAAAATCATTCTAATACCATAACAGGTTGTTGCGGTAGCTCTGCTCCAAAAATAATTCAAAACCATTTATTCTTCCTTTCTTGGAGGGGCGATTTAGTTATTAAAGTTAATATTTGTTCAGATGAACTATATAACTTGCTATGGTATTCAATATTTAAAATAAACTGCCGCCAATGAAACCTGTTAAGTATTTACTATTAATGTTCCTTTGTGTAATTGCTTTAGGCTTTACAACGGCCGCGCAAAAAAGTCAATGGGAACTACTCTTCAACAGTAAGGATCTGGGCGGTTGGGATACCTATATCGGGCCGGACCTGAACGATAGCGGCAAATTCATTTCTCCGGAACCCATTGGATTGAACAAGGACCCACGCCATGTTTTCACAATCGTAAAAGTGGATGGTGAAAATCTGATCCGCATTTCAGGCGAGAACTGGGGCGCGATTTCAACGCTAAAAGAATTTGACAACTATCATCTGCAGTTGCAGTTTAGATGGGGAGCACTTACGTGGGGGCAGAAAAAGGGGAAAAAAAAAGACAGCGGGCTGCTTTATCATTCAGTTGGTAAATGGGGTGCGGATTACGGTGCCTGGATGCGCTCGCAGGAATTCCAAATAGAAGAAACCAACACAGGCGATTACTGGGGCGTTGCCGGCGGCATGGCAGACATGCCGGTCATCAAAAAATCAGAAACGGAATATGATTATAGTCCGAAAGGAGAATTTATCACTTTCAAAGAAGGTAGTAAAGTAGGCAGACGTTGTTTTAAAAGTATGGATGCGGAAAATCCAACGGGGCAGTGGAACACACTCGACCTATATTGCCATGGCGATACCAGTATGCATGTTGTAAACGGGAAAGTCGTGATGATACTTTATCGCAATAAACAAAATGATAGCGGGAACGACTTGCCGCTTACCAAAGGAAAAATCCAGATTCAATCCGAAGGCGCTGAAGTATTTTACCGACAAATAAAAGTTCAACCCATAGAGCAACTGCCTGCAGAATATTTACAATAAAAGTTATTTTTTTTAAATACAAAAAAGCTCCTGCAAAACTTACAGGAGCTTTTATATATTTTAGAAATCATTTCATTTTTTTCAAATATTTCTGCTCGTGAGAGGAAGACCAGACAATTTTGCCATCCTTCAACCGGTTGTCGTCTTCATAAAATGCTGAATCAACCTTGCCGGTTTTGTGAGAATCCACTTCCTTATACCAGACGTTTACCCAGTCTTCGTTTTTATCGACACTATGGTTGGAGGTCCAGGCATAAACAGTAATATCAACTTTGGACAGGCTATCCCGAAATTTCTTTGCATCTTTTACCAGGCTGTCGCCTGTTCCGGATACCACAAAACCAGTTGAGAAAATCAACTCGAGACTGTCCCCAATTGTGACCCTCAGGGCAGCCATATCATTATCCTGCCAGGCCTTATAATTGTTAAGGACAGTTGCGACATCGGCTGGTTTACCTGGAACAAAATTGGAAGAATAGACGGCGGTGTAAGGTAAAGGAACTGCAGGTGCAGTTGATACGCTATCTTTACCTGCAGTAGCGGTCGTATCCGAACTGCTGCTCGTGCAGGCTATTAAAAAAAAGGGGATCAGAAAAATAACAGAAAATTTTTTCATTTGATGCATATATTTTAGGTGATAAAAAAAATGTGAAGAATTCAAAAGAAGCGGATATCACAGAGCAGGAAGAAAGAAAGCAGCCGCTCATACACCTTACATCTAATGGAAGTTACTTATATGGAATCGGCTGAACAATTTTTCTTTGATGGGACGGATCCGGATTGGGGAAATGTTAGCCATAAATTCCACTTATTGAATTGAATTACATTGATTTAGCCTGGAATGAAGCCTTTGCTCGTTTTACTGATATCCTTCGGTCTTGCAATTTTTGCAATTAAAATATTTTTGCAGCATTACGATTATTCGTATGCGGCACGCATCGCCATGTCGGTCATGTTGCTGTTTACAGCCATGGCCCATTTTGCTTTTTCGAAGGGAATGACGATGATGCTGCCAGGCTTCATTCCTTTTAAATTGATTGTGGTTTACCTCACCGGAATCATTGAAATTACTGCAGCCATCGGATTGCAGATTGCCCATTTGAGGTTATTGACATCCTGGTTGTTAATTGTTTTTTTTATTCTTGTTCTTCCTGCAAATATTTATGCAGCTGCAAAACATATCGATTATCAGGGAGGAAAGGATGATAGCAAGGGTCTATATTATCTCTGGTTTCGGGTTCCGCTCCAAATACTCTTTATTATTTGGACCTGGATAAGTATACAGTAGAAATTTTTAAGATCCAGGAAATTTCAATTCAGAATAATCAGCTTTTTATTCACAATCATTTTCTTTCAACCTGAAGAAAGTAAAATGAACCGGAATATTGGCGGCATTGTCTACAAATCCCTTCATCGCGAAAAGCCCAAGATAACGAGGTTGCATATCGAATTCATGCGTAATCACTTCTTTAAAAGCCGGATTGGAAACCGAGCCCCCGGCATATAGGAATCGGAATTTCCTGCCTTCTTTTTCAATTTTCAGAGAACTGGTTGCAATATTCTGAGCCAACTCAGGATGAAGACGGATACTATCAAGAAATACGATCGGCTGATGGGCAAACTCTTCAGGTTCGCCATAATTTTTCCCGAAAGAAGTAATGGCCTGGATGATGATTTCCTTCGGTTTATTATATCCTCCGAAAAAATCATTGTAAGCAACAGAAAGCCGGATCCCCTTCCCGGTGAAATTTGTGTCCTCCAATAAAAGGATGCCGGCCTGCTGCCAGTTTTGGTCCGGCAGGAAATCGGCGAAATGTACTTCTGCCTCAAAACAATCCTTCGTAATATCTCTCAGAAGAAGGTTGCGAATCCCAATCTTTTCCTTCGCATTCGGCCAGTTATCACCCCGAATTGTGTACAAGGTAAGCTGATTTGTTTTTTCGCTTCTCCGTTTCCAAAAAACCGTATCGGGGGATTGTACAAACCATCCTTTCTGATTTAAGGAGGCGACGCTGAGATCATGAAAATTTTCGGTGAAGGGAGTGGAAGTATGGCGGTGATTATGCCTGATGAAGATGATTAAAGCAATGGCTAGGAAAAAACCCATTGCCAACAGGATCTGCTGGCGACTACTGGATTTTCTGGGAATAGGTTCACTTTTTAAGGAACGATGGAATTTTTCCTTATAGCCGAACCAATATGGGTAGTGGCTCTCTTTTTCCTTTCTTTCCGTTTCAGAACTGTAGGGGGTACCAGTCACATAGCGCGCCAGCGTATCAAGGGTGGCCACGGAAGGATTTTCAGGCTTTACGCCGGGGCCATCCACGATAAATGAAGAATAATTCTTCAGGCTCTTCCATCCTACCACCAAACCGGTTTGATCAAACAGCTTGTTGTAAAATAATTTGCTTTCCGTTTCAGAAAGGGTTTCATTGAGCGGATATCCAAAGCACTTTGCGTAAGCCTCCCTGAATAATGAGGCAAAAGCATGTGTTTCCAGGTCATTCATTGGCTGAAATTATAATCCTTGGGCCCAAATATAGAATTCCGCAGGATTTCCGCCACAATTCCGACCCTTTTTAACAGAGGAAAGGATATTCGCCGTATAAAAATTTATTATGAAATATTATCTGCTGCTGGCGATCACCATCAACTGCCTTCAATCTTTCTCTCAGAATGTTCAGTTAGTTTATGACTTGCGGCATTCGACGGATCCAAAAAATAATCCGAAGAATTTTCCGACAATCTATTTCGAATATTTTAAATCGCAGGATTCCGGTCGTGCATTTATAAAACCGGGTTCTTTTTTATTTAAGATGCAGGCCGACCTGGTCGGTCCGGGTACCAATACCAGTAAAATGTATTTCCAGGTTGCCCAGACCCTTCGTTTCTGGGAGCCCAAGGTTTTCCTGCACCTTTCCATTAGCGGGGGATTGGGCGTTACAGAGCCCAAACAATACAGTTATTATATTCTGACCACTTATTCTGCCGGGGTAGCGTGGCCCTTTCAGTGGAAGGGTGGTTTTTATAGTATGGTGCTCGATTATAAATATATTCCTTACGCGAAACCCAGTTCTGATTTTCTCTGGACCTTCTATTTTTATAAAGGATTTTTCAACTATCGCTGCGAGTTGCTGGGAGATTTTTCTTTCTGGACAGAAAACAAAAATCATGGGGACGAGTACACACAGAATCAAAGCGGTAAAAGATTCTTCCTCTATGCCGAACCCCAGCTTTGGTATCGACTGATGGGCGGGTTTTCAGTTGGCGCCCGAATGAATATTTATTATCATGTATATAGTGCCGAAAATCAATGGCAGGTTTATCCAGCTGCAGGTTTTCGATGGAAACTGTAAAATACTACCTGCTTCCGGAATCATTTCGCAGAATATTCCAAACTTGAATTTAATTTTAAGTATGAGCGTTAAATCATTCATCCAAAAAAATCCGGTCACATGCTACTTCGGGTTGACCTTTTTGATTTCATGGATGGGAGCTTTCCTTTTGGTTGCCAATAAACTCATCAACAACGAGCCCATACCTAAATTCGATGGTATTATTATGTTCCCAATTATGATATTGGGTCCTGCCATTTCAGGAATTGTGTTAACCTCCTTTCAGGGTGGAAGTCGCGCAGTCAGAGAACTTTTTGGAAGAATGAATCCGGGACACATAAAAATGACTTGGCTGTTTGTTCTTTTTATTCCACCTATCGTCATTTTATTTCTGTTATTCATTCTTTCCAATTTTTTATCCAATGAATATGCTCCGGGATTTTTCTTGATCGGATTATTTTTTGGTATCCCTGCAGGTTTCTTGGAGGAGATAGGATGGATGGGCTTTGCTTTCCCAAATATAGTCAGGCAGCGATCTGCATTAACAAGTAGTATATTACTGGGATTGTTTTGGGGATTATGGCACTTGCCGGTGATTAATTTCCTTGGAGCCGCAAGCCCGCATGGGTCGGACTGGCTTATCTATTTTCTTTCATTTACGGCAGTGATGACTGCCATGCGTGTCATCATTGCATGGACATATGTTAACACCCATAGTTTATTGCTGACGCAATTATTGCACATCAGCTCAACCGGATTCCTTGTTGTTTTTAGTCCTACGCCGATATTAACTCAACATGAACCGATTTGGTATTTCTTTTATGCTTTTGTATTATGGGGAATTGTCATTCTGATATATTACAGATACGGAAAAAACCTTGTTCGCAAAAGTCTTTTATATACTGCTTAATTTGAAATAACCCAGGTTTATCTTGTCTATTTGAAGAGATTCAGCAGGAATGAGTTCAATCTGGTATTTTTCTTTTTGCGTTGGCGAAAGCATTTCTTCTATTTCATACAAATCATCTACGTCGATACCGTATTTATCATCAATATGCGATTCAGCACCGGGAAAATGATTATGCTGGAAGAATAAGGTTTCTTTAGCTTCCTTATAGGCAGCAGAGCGGTTTACCTTAACCGTTAGCAGGTTATAATGCTGTTCTTCAAATCTGTTTTCCTGGTAACCGCCCAGGTTGATAAAAAATAACCTGGGTGCCTGGTTATCGATTTCTTCCTTATTTTCCCTGTTATGTATTTTAATTTGAAATCCGTCGACCTGGTTCACTTCCCGCCATGCATCGATGTGGATTTTGTTTGGCTGCAGCCAGAAGGTTTCTATCTCGGGTACCAGATCCCTTAGTGAGGCAGCGATACCAAAGAATATATCGTGTTGTTCCGTGTGCCTGCCTGGCGGCTTGCAACCCAATAATAACATAAATAATTTCAGTGGGATTGGGCTGGAATCCATTTGAATAAAATTAAATTTGAATTTAAGCGATTATTGGCAATTTTGGACTAAAATATGAATCGATCTGAATGTTCGGATTTCACAACTGAGTCGAACCAGCTTTGGTTCAGACTTCCTTAAATTTAGTATACAATTTTTATAAGAATGGATGAAGAGCATCCGGGAGATAGCAATGAATTGATTCAATCTGAACAAATCAAGCGGGAAAACATGGAAGTGCATCATCATCCTGATTTGCACCATAAGAAAAAACATTGGAAGGAATATTTTCTTGAATTCCTGATGATCTTCTTAGCGGTATTCCTCGGGTTCCTGGCCGAAAATCTTCGTGAACATATTTCTGAAAAAGATCGTGCAGAAGTTTTTGCGCAGTCATTGGCGGAGGATTTCAGGGCGGATACGGCAACCCTGCACCAGCTGATCAGATATACGGTTGAAAAAATAGGCAAAATTGATTCCCTTGATGATTATATGAATACAACCCGGAACAGAACCAATGACTCTTTATTATACAGTACCATTATTTACGTTATTTCGACTTTCCAGTTTGATAATATCAATGGAACCTACGAACAGATAAAAAACTCGGGTTCGCTGAGGTTTTTTAGTCAGTCACTCGTAAATAAATTGAATAAATATGACGCGACGGCACAGAAATTAAGACTGATGGAAGACTGGGAAAATAAATTTCTGTATGAAAAAGTAATTGCACAAACCCAGGATATGGTTAATTATAAGGTAATTGATGACCTCCGTAATCACGGATATATCAATCACGAGATGTATTTAAGGAATTTTAACAGTCAGTCGAATAATATGCTGATCAATCAGGCGGATGTGATCAAAAATTTGCGCGCGCGTCAACTGGTGCAGCAAAAAATATTGGTGCAAAAAGCGGATGAAATCCTGGCGGAATTAGCGAGGGAATTTCATTCTTAACAAGTCGCAATGGAAGCGGAAGACATCTTACATGGCCATAAAGTTCGTCTTGAACCACTGGAAGATCGCCATGCTGAAGGATTAACCCGTGCTTCGATGTTTGATGATGGGCTTTATCAATGGAGTCCGGTACCAAAAGGAACAGAGGAAGTGAAGAAATATATCCAGACAGCAAAGGACTGGAAAGAGGCAGGAACAGCGCTTCCATTTGCTATTATCCGCCTTCATGGAGATGTCGTTATCGGCACCACCCGTCTTTTTAATATCGAAAGATGGACCTGGAAACCCGATCATCCGAGACATGGACGAGAATATCCCGACGCTGGTGAGATTGGATATACCTGGCTTGACAGCTCTGCGATTCGTACCGGAGTGAATACAGAGGCGAAATTGCTTTTATTAAAACTGGCTTTTGAAAAATGGCAGGTCTTCCGGATTTGTTTCCATGCTGATATGCGAAATCAGCGTTCACGGGCTGCGATCGGGCGTCTCGGTGCAAAATTCGAAGGAGTTCTTCGTTCCCATCGATTGGCGGTAGATGGCATTGCCCGGGATTCGGCAAGGTTTTCAATCATCCTGTCTGAATGGCCGGAGGTGAAGGAGCGTTTGGAGGGTTTTTTGAATCGTTAATGATATTTTTTTAAAAATAAAGCTCGGTGACGGATGATTGAAATAAAAAGATTTGATCAGGCGGATGATTTACTGGAGGTAAGACGGATTAGGAAATATGTGCTTGTCTGGTGCTCTTCCGGTAAGGCAACAATAGTAGTGGATGAAAATGAATTTGAACTAAAAGCGAATTCGGTTATTACCATAACTCAGGACAAATTCATTATATCAAAAAACCTAAATCCGCCAAAGGTTTTGTACTTGAATTCACCTATGACTTTTTTTGCAAGGACGACAAAGACATTGAATTGATTTTTCATAATAGCTTGTTTTGTCATTTTGCAATGAATGAAGTGGTGGCAATGGGTAAAAGCAAATTGCTTGAATCAGAGCTTGAGCAAATTGAAAAAGAATTAAAACAAAAACCATATCAGTACCAGATTACTGTTCATAGTAGAATACAATTAATGCTGGTTGGAATCAACCGCTCTAAGATAAAGCAGGGGGATGAAATATATAAACCGGATGCGCTCTTCCTGAAATTCCTGGAATCGATCAGGGCGAATTTCAAAAACAACCTGACCGCACACCAGATGGCGGTATCTTTAAATACAACAGAGGCTAAGCTAAATGAACTTTCAAAACTGCATACTGGTAGAACAGCACAAAGTGTGGTCCATGGACTAGTGGCATCCGAGGCCAAAAAGGCTGTTTATGTATGAAAAACTATCCGTAAAAGAAGTTGCCTATGAATTGGGATTCAATGATCCTTTTTACTTTTCCAACTTTTTTAAAAAGCAAACAAAGCAGTCTCCCAAAACTTACAAGGAGAAATACGCTATTTAAAACTTACATGCTTTTCATGAAATCGTCTATTCTTTAAGACGGTCTTTTAAATCATCTTTACACTGTTTAACAATGTAAAAACGATGAAAAAATATCAGGGTATAGCAACCGTATTATTGAGATTCATCCTGGCCACCGGGTTTTTATCTGCCGTAGCCAGCCGCCTTGGATTATGGGGCAGCCATTCTTCGGGCTGGGAAAAATATCTGGACTATGTAAGAGATGTAAACTCTTTCGCACCGGTGTCTATCATTCCTTTATTGGCAATTGCCAGCACCATACTGGAAAGCGCCTTTGCCATATTATTATTGATTGGATATAAAACAAGGTGGACCGCACTGGGGACATCCGTACTCACATTATTATTTGCATTGGCTATGACTTATTCTTTTGGTATAAAAGAGCCATTGGATTATTCTGTTTTTGCCTTTAGCGCTTCTGCATTTCTTTTGACAACCATACCGGATTATCCCTATAGTATTGATAAACGTATTCAAAACATATAAAATAGACGATTATGAATGAGAGAATGGACATCGACAAGGCAGAACCAGGAATCTACCGGGCCATGGCTGTATCTGATAAGCAGGTCGGATCTTTTGACCTGGATGCAAGATTAAAGGAATTGATCCGGATCAGGGTTTCTCAAATCAACGGATGCGGGTATTGCATTAACACCCATACAAAAGATGCGTTGGAATTGGGAGAATCGATGCAACGACTTTTTACTCTGAGTGCCTGGTGGGAAACACCATTTTTTACTGAAGAGGAAAAGGCTGTTTTAAAACTGGCTGAACAAGTAACCCATATTTCTCGCGGAGGAGTTACGGATGATGTATATAATACAGCTATCAATATATTAGGGGAAAAGAAAATAGCCGAAGTTATATTTACAATTGTCACCATTAACAGCTGGAACCGTATTGCTATATCCATGCATATGATTGCAGAAATTGATTAAATATGAACACGCAAAAGATTTGTATGGTCTGCGGAACACAGTTCCCATTAAACAATGTGCCTGAACTTTGTATTATTTGTAATGATGAAAGACAATATATTCCGGAAAGCGGACAAACCTGGACCAATCTGGTTGAATTGTCAAAAAGCCATCGTGTTATCATTAATAAAATAGATGATTGTCTTTATGAACTCAAAACAGTGCCCGTATTTGGCATTGGGCAAAGAGCTTTATTTATCCTTACACATGATGGTAATATTTTATGGGATTGTATTTCCCTGCTGGATGAAGCGACCGTAGAATGGATAAAATCCAAAGGCTGTTCTTTGTGGAGATACATTCAATATTGCATCCAATATGAAGTTTATGTCTGTGATGTACAGCAATCCCAATAAAATTCCTTTACCGATTTCTGAAGTTCTGCACATAAAGAAACAAATGCAGATGATTGAGTTTGATACCATGTTTGGGTTCTACGACTTTCAAAATCTTTACTTAAATGCAAAAGAGACCCTGGAATATTCGCTGGGAAAATATATTTGAACAATTGTATAAGATATTTCAAATGTAAAATAATTTTTGTCGAATTTTACATAGAAATAAATTATTGTAATGGAAGAAATCGAAGTACCAACGGAACATCTTCATGAAACCATCGAAGAGGAAGTAGAAGAAGCTGTTAAAAAAAATGAGCGGAAAGGCGGCATGCTGATTGCTATATCCACTGCGCTGATGGCTGTATTTGCTGCATTGGCCAGTTTGCTGGCTGGTCATCATGCAGATGAGGCCGTCATCGAGCAAATCCGTGCCTCCGATCAATGGGCTTTCTACCAGGCGAAAGGAATCAAGGACGAAATTTTATCACTTTCAAGCAGTCCGGATAAAATGACGCGCAGCGCAAAATACAAATCAGATCAGGCTGAGATTCAAAAGAAGGCCAAAGAATCGGAAGAAGCTTCTCACGCGCACCTGGAGCATCATGAAATTCTTGCCAGGGCGGTTACATTATTCCAGATTTCAATTGCCATTTCTGCGATTGCGATTCTTACAAAGAGAAGATTTCTCTGGTTTATCAGTCTGGGTATTTCATGTTTCGGATTATTTTTCTTCGTGACAGGGATATTTTGAAAAATTAAACCTAGCCTTTTTCGACTTTTTGTAATAGGGATAAAGGCTTTTCCTTTTCTGAAGATTCGAGACAATCCAGGAAAGACAAGGGCATTTCTTTCATCACATAATAACTTTCGAAATCCGGGATCAGGATATAGAATCCGTAGCGGCTTCTTTTTCAACAGACACGATTACGGGGCAGCATAAAAATCAAACCATTTATAAATACGCGCCGCGCGACTGGGATATGGAAAGGTATGATCCTGGGTTTCAACTAAATACGCTGTATGAAAATAATTTTCCCTTCGATTGCGACAGTCGCCCTGTTTTTTCTTTGCGCAGCAAATGGTATTGCCCAGAAAAATACTTCATCGCAAATGAAAGATAAAAAGTGGTGGAGGGAAGCTGTAGTATACCAGATATACCCGCGCAGTTTTAAAGACAGCGATGGAGACGGGATCGGGGATCTGAATGGCATCATTCAAAAACTGGATTATGTAAAAAGTCTGGGGATTGATGTTATCTGGTTAAATCCGATTTATGCTTCACCCAATGCTGACAATGGATATGATATCAGCGACTACCAGGCTATCATGAAGGAATTCGGAACGATGCAGGATTTCGACAGACTGCTCGCCGAAATTCATAAACGCGGACTGAAAGTAGTGATGGACCTCGTTGTCAATCATTGCAGCGATGAACATTTCTGGTTTAAAGAGGCCCGTAAATCCAGGACAAACCCTTACCGCAATTATTTTCATTGGTGGAATGCAGAAAATGGAAAGCCTTCCCCGCGATATAGTTTTTTCGATGTAAACAACGACGCATGGAAATATGATTCGACCACGAATGCTTATTATCTCCATTATTTTAGCGATAAGCAACCTGATCTGAACTGGGAAAATCCGGTAGTGCGACAGGAGATATATAAGATGATGCGTTTCTGGCTCGACAAGGGGATCGACGGGTTCCGCATGGATGTGATTACGATTATTTCAAAGGATACAACTTTTCCGCCGATGCCAGCCATTTATAATGGCAGCTGGGACAAATTTTATGCGAATGGTCCGCATGTGCACGATTATCTGCGGGAGATGTACCGGGAGGTACTCAGTAAATATAATATGATGACCATAGCCGAAGGCATGGGCATCTCAACAAAGGAAGTGTTGAATTTTGTGGATGCTGATCGCAAGGAATTGAACATGGCTTATCACTTCGAAGGCATGGGATACGGTTACCTGCCAGGTAAATGGAAAACCCCGGATCCGAATGGATACGACCTGATAGGGTTTAAAAAAATCTATTCCCGTTGGGATTCTGTTTTTGCAGAAAGAGGATGGGGAACGATTTACCTTGGAAATCACGATCAACCCCGAATGCTCACACGATGGGGAAATGATACGCCTGAATTCAGGGTTTATTCTTCCAAAATGCTCACGACTTTTTTAATGACGATGCACGCAACGCCATATTATTATTTCGGGGATGAACTGGGCATGATGAATATCAAATTCGATAGGATCGAAGATTACCGCGATATCGAAACTTTGAATATGTATCAGAAGATTAAAAATGAAGGCGGGGATTTAAATGCATTTATCGAATCCCAGAAAAATGGCGGCGCACGTGATAACGGACGTACGCCCATGCAATGGTCCAATACAACCGAAGCGGGATTTACCAGTGGAACACCTTGGATCAGGGTAAATCCAGATTACACAACGATCAATGTATCCGCAGAAGAACAGGATCCCAATTCCATATTAAATTATTTTAAAAAAATGGTCAGGCTTCGTAAAATCATACCTGCCTTGATTTACGGAAAATATACATTAATTGACAAGAATAATCCGTCCATATTTTGTTATACCCGTGAATTAAACGGTCATAAAATTCTTGTGCTGCTTAATTTCAAAGCCAGGAACGCTACTGCAATTACGGGATTAGATTTAAGTAGGGCCCGAGTTTTGATTGGCAATTATTCAAATCCATCATTATCGGAAACACTGAGGCCTTATGAAGCGGTTGTTCTCGAAATTTAAAAATAAGTTCAATAATGATTTAATGAAGACGCTGCTTCTTTCATTTTTATTTTTGTCTCTTTTTAGTGAAAATATGCTGGGCCAGGCTCGTCCGACTGACAATAAATGGTGGAAGGAAGCCATCGTATACCAGATCTATCCACGCAGTTATAAGGATAGTGATGGGGACGGAATTGGCGACCTCAAAGGCATAATTTCTAAACTGGATTATATAAAAAGTCTGGGCATTGATGTGGTCTGGCTAAACCCGATTTATAGTTCTCCAAATGATGATAACGGGTATGATGTGAGTGATTACCGGAATATCATGAAGGATTTTGGTACGATGGCCGATTTTGATTTGCTGATCTCAGGCATGCATAAGCGTGGAATTAAACTGGTGATGGACCTGGTAGTGAATCATAGCAGCGACGAACATGAATGGTTCAAACAGAGCCGGAGTTCAAGAACAAACCCCTATCGTAATTATTATCATTGGTGGAATGCAGAAAGAGGCAAACCCTCACCCAGGTTTAGTTTGTTCGATATAAACCATGATGCATGGCGCTATGATTCATTAACTAACGCATACTACCTGCATTATTTCTCCAGAAAGCAACCGGATTTGAACTGGGAAAATCCCAAGCTACGTAAGGAAGTATATGATATCATGAAATTCTGGGTTGAAAAAGGGATTGATGGATTCAGGTTGGATGCATTTCAGTTTGCGTCGAAAGACACAAGCTTTCCGGCTTTTCCAAAGGGATATGAAAATAATTTTCAACTGTACTATGCAGTCGGCCCACACCTGCACGATTATTTAAAGGAAATGAACCGGGAAGTATTCAGTAAATATGACGTGATGAGTGTGGCAGAAGGAGCTGGAAATTCATTTAAAGATGCCCATGACCTGGTTGATCCGGATCGTAAGGAACTGAATATAGCCTATGCTTTTGATGCTGTAAGTATAGCAACACCGGAAGGATATAGTCTTTTGCATTTCAAGGATGTATTCAGCCGCTGGGATAGCGCATTTGCAACGAAAGGATGGCTGGCTGTTTTTCTTTCCAATCACGACCAGGCAAGGCTCGTGAGCCGGTTTGGAGATGACCGGCCGCAATACCGGGATTTATCTGCCAAAATGCTCTCCACGTTTATCATGACCATGCGGGGTACTCCATTTTATTTCGATGGAGATGAATTGGGCATGACGAATTCGGAGTTTAAAAATATACAGGAATTCCGGGATATGCCGACGCTCAATGAATACCAGCATCAAATAGACATACATGGCGATACCAGCGGGTATTTAAAACGTGTCAGGTTTACAAGCAGGGACAATGGGCGAACACCATTTCAGTGGGACAGTTCGGCCAATGCAGGCTTTACAACAGGCACACCATGGATATCAGTGAATCCGAATTATAAAAAGATCAATGCAGCAATAGAAGAAAAAAATCCGAATAGCTGTCTCAATTATTTTAGAAAACTGGTAAAGCTGCGTAAAAATAACCCTGCGCTCATTTATGGGAAGTACCGTTTGCTCGACAAGGATAATAAAACGGTTTATGCGTATTTCAGAGAAAGGAATGGAAAGAAATTTTTAATACTTCTTAATTTTTCAGCTATCGCTGCTCAAACGAATATTGAGATGCCCATCGCAAATGCGAAGCTTCTATTATCAAATTATAATAAAACGCAGGGAAACTCAATCCTGGAATTAAGTCCTTATGAAGCCAGCGTATATCAATTGCAGTAAATTAATATGATGAAAAAAATATTCTTCTTTTTGTTTTTAAGTTCATTTCTCTTTTCTTGTTTCGCCCAACAGGCACCCAGGTTGCTGGTTCGCGGGGATGATATGGGGTACACGCATTCAGGTAATGAAGCACTGATCAAATGCTATAAGGATGGTATCGAGAAATCCATCGAAGTGCTTGTGCCATCGCCCTGGTTTCCGGAAGCAGTGAAACTCTTAAGACAAAATCCCGGAATCGATGTAGGCATTCACCTGGATCTTACGAGTGAATGGGAAAATATAAAATGGAGGCCTTTGTCTGATTGTGCAAGTTTGAAAGATTCAGCCGGATATTTTTTCCCGATGGTCTACCCCAACAAGAATTACCCGGGCAGAGCAATTATGGAACAGCAGTGGAAGATAGAAGATGTCGAGAAAGAATTCCGCGCACAGATTGAACTGGCTTTAAAAAATATTCCGAATATCAGTCATTTTTCTGCTCATATGGGTTGCTCCAATCTCTCGCCGCAAGTACGTGCACTAACGATCAGGCTGGCGAAGGAATATAGAATTCCGGTGGATCCGGAATGGGATTACAAGGGATTCATTGGATATGACGGTCCTCATAAAACTTCCGAAGAGAAAATTCAAAGTTTTATCAATATGCTCAACAAACTTGAGCCGGGTAAAACCTATATTTTCCTCGATCATCCCGGACTTTGCAACGATGAATTAAAAGCGGTTTACCATATCGGATATGAAGATGTGTGCGTGGACCGACAGGGAGTTACCGATCTGTTTACCAGTGACAAAGTGAAAGCAGTTATAAAGCAAAAAAGCATTCAGCTGATCGGGTATCGGGATCTGAAATAAAGCCGGACTGATTATTCGATTTCAATAATATTTTCTTCGGGCTTTTCTATTTTCATATATTTCTTCAATTTGTTGTTTTCCAATATTGCGGATCGAAGCGTCAATTTATTTCCGTTAACATGAAAGGTATTTGCTGGCTGTTCTCCGGAAACCGCCTATATACTTGTAAGTTTTATTTAGATAACTGTTTGACCTAATTGATGACGAACTAAAGGGAAGTATTATAGTAGAACAGAATTTCTTCTTCGGGCCATCCGGATATATGCGAACTGAATCCTGATTTTAAGGAAATGTAGTTGAAGTTATGCGTCCCGGCACTGATCAGCATGGGACCGGATTCAGCTAATTTATCTGTTGTAATTTCTGAAGGTCTTACAAAAGCAATATGTCCGGGTAAATTCGGATTCTTATTTCTACAAGTTGCTATGACAACGTAGCCTTTATTTGCAAGATCCTGTGCCGTTTCATAAACCTTACCGGATTTAATTTTTATCCATCCTCTTTTCTGTGCTTCGTTCGATTGGAGCCAGTTATATTGCGCATTTGCCAATAATTGAATACTGTGATCAGGGGGTCTTAAAATATAGATATTCTTTTTTTCACAGGCGGCGGCAACAAAGGCGCTGCAATGTGTGTGGATATCCTGTTCTGCGGCCGGATCATCCGGTTCCCCGGTTTCCCAGTTTACATGCTGGCCGGATAACCATAACTCTTCAACATGAAGTGAAAGATAAAATTCCTTCAGTGTATGTCCTTCCTTATTCTCTTTTAGCGATTGCTGGCTATTTGCCACCAGAGCATAAATTAGCAAAGAGAACAGCAGGAAAGATTTAGGGAAACTAAGCATATTACAAAGATCCACTATAAAAAAATCATAATGGTTTATTATATAGTTTTCGGATAAGCCTATGCCATTACTCTTTTCAGGGGAAGTTTGTCTTTTTGTTCGATGAATAGCGGTGAATATTCAATAATTGTATCTGAACTATCCAGACCATAAGCCTTCTGGTCGCTTTGAGCGATTCCTTTGATAGAAAAATAGGAATCCAGGATAAAGTCTTCCTTCATCGGAAGTTCATTTTCCACGGATAAAAATCTTTCAATGATGACATAAGTAATATCTGCATGGAAAGTTTCCTTTTGCATGGATTCATATTTGGAAATGAACTGGAGTTCGCAGTTCTGTACCATTTCCTGCATCACTTTCTTGAATAATTTATGAACGCGAGGTTGAACTCTGAATCCCAACCGGAATTCAACCCGTATCAGTTTGTCTTTTATGATTTCCACTATGTCGTATTCCATAGTATAGGGCGCGTCTGTAATGTCAATATGAATGAACCAATATATGTCCGCCCTCTTTGGCTTCTTGTTTAATATGGAATCAATGATCCTTTGTTCAATCTGTTTTTCCATATTGGCCTTTGTAAGGTAAACAAGATGCGTTGCATATTTTGGAATGTCCCTGTCGTTGCTAAGTTCAATCAGGTCCTTGCTGTATTTACTAATATTCACAAAATTCAGGTAGCGATTGGTAATGCGCCGGGCATTAAACCAGATATACATGATAAAGACCAGTCCGAATTCAAAGAAGAGGAACATCCAGCGCTGTTTGATCTTGGCAACATTCGCAATAAAAAATGCGGATTCAACAGTGAAGAAAATTCCGATGATGGCGAGAATCAGCACCATATTCCATTTTCTCACGAATTTCATATATCCGAACATGAGCGCAGTCGTCATCATCATGGCAATGATAATCGAAAATCCATAGGCTGCTTCCATATGTTCTGACTTACGGAAATAAAACATCATGGCAACACATCCGATCCAGAGTGTAGTATTTATGCTGGGAATATAAATCTGCCCCTTGATGGATGTGGGAAATTTTATTTTCACTTTGGGCCACAAATTCATGCTGATGGCTTCACTGATCAGGGTAAAAGACCCACTGATCAACGCCTGGCTTGCAATAATCGTAGCCAGCGTGGCGACAATGATACCGGTGAGTAGAAACCAGTGTGGCATTAATTCGTAAAATGGGTTGAGTCCGTTCAGTTTGCCAGTATGTTGTGCAAGAATCCATGCTCCTTGCCCCATATAATTCACAACCAGTGCGATTTTCACAAATAGCCATGTAAGACGGATATTTTTCTTGCCACAATGTCCCAGATCGCTGTAAAGTGCTTCCGCACCCGTTGTACAAAGGAATACTGCACCCAATAACCAGAACCCTTTCGGATAAGTGGTCAGGAGTTCAATTCCATAATGCGGACTGAGCGCGGCCAGTATGGCCGGATTATGAATTATCGGAATGGCACCCAGCACCAGGATCATCGTAAACCAGATCAGCATGATTGGGCCGAAAGAAGATCCTATGACTTTGGTACCAAACCGCTGGAAAAAGAATAAGAGGCTGATAATGCCGATTACAATTCCAACGGTCAGGTTATTACCGGCTACGATCGTGTTTTCAAATCCGTGGAGACCATTTAATCCTTCAATCGCAGATGCGACGGAAATCGGTGGCGTTATAATTCCATCAGCCAGCAAAGTGGCAGCTCCAATAATAGCGGGGATGTATGCTTTTTTCCCAAACCGTTTTACCAGTGCAAATAAAGAAAAAATTCCTCCTTCACCTTTATTATCAGCTTGCAGGGTAAGGATGATGTATTTAAAAGTTGTTTGTAAAGTGAGGGTCCAGAAAACACAGGAAATACCACCATATACCAGCAAAGGAGAAATTGCTCTTTCTCCCAGGATTGCTTTGAATACATATAGCGGTGAAGTTCCAATATCCCCGTAGATAATTCCCAAAGCAACTAAAAGAGTGGCGAAACTGACCTTGGAAAAATGTCCATGGCCATAAGTTGCAGCAGCAGGTTCCTGGTTTGGCATATGTAGATCTGGAACGCACAAACGAAATGCCGTAAAGGACCTGTTTTCATTTCAGCTCCCGTGAGGCAATATGGATAAGGGTTCCAGGGATTGAAAATAAAAGGTTTTATCGGGGGATATTATAAAACCCATTCAAAATGACATGGTCCTTATCAAAATGACAAACAATTTTTTTAAAAATATACGCAGAATAACGAAAAATTATTGGGCATGTAATTTGACCGGGACCGGTTAGAGGGAATTTTTTTTGTTGAGATTGAGGATTAACAGAACCGGATTTCATTCCGCTTCGTGTTAATGTATAGCCGTCTGTTTTTACGGACGGCTTTTTTATTTTGATTTACAACTTTGAGTTGGTCTTT
>Ga0080027_10000237_pt1 | contig 24229 bp, 18 predicted proteins | sample OrgsoiDNA2013046_FD_70962 | JGI IMG/M metagenome (GOLD analysis project Ga0080027, IMG submission 70962) | Permafrost soil microbial communities from the Arctic, to analyse light accelerated degradation of dissolved organic matter (DOM) -... | ecosystem: Environmental > Terrestrial > Soil >... | reverse complement strand
TGCGCCAGCCCATACCGCGCATGGGGCTTTTGCCCGCGCATATGGAAGCGGTGCTGGACCTCCATAATTTGCTGGCTGAGGGGTATATCCCGGTGATGGGGCAAGACCACCGGACCGTGTATCTGGTGCAATCCGCGCGCTCCGTGCGTGGTGGCGTGGCGATTACCTTCTAGCCCACGACTTTCCGATCTGAATTTCGACATTCGTTTCGGCCTCCAAGAAGAGACAATCCGTTTTATGGGATTGGCCTACGGCTTTGCGGAGTATCTCAAGATGAGACAGACCTGCGGACTGAAAACAATATGGTTAGGTGTAGTCTGCCTTCCCCAATTTCATGGCACGCTTCGTGCAGACTTTGAAGTTCCCAGTGCATTTTTGGATCAAGCCCTACCAATGCCGAAATTCCAAGGAGATTGTTCGAATGAGAGTCCGACTGCTGACGTGTCTGTTGCTGTTGACGACCGCTCTGTCCGCGCAAACGTTTCGCGGAACGATCCTGGGCACGGTGACCGATGCCACAGGAGCTGTTGTTTCCGGCGCGCAAGTCACCGTTCGCAATGCCAACACGGGCCTCGAGCGAGTTACTCTGACCAGCGCCGATGGGAGTTATTCGGTGCCAGAGCTGCCGATTGGGAGTTATGACGTCACGATCAAGCAGACGGCGTTCCGGGCTGCGGTGACGAAAGGTGTGGCAGTGGATATTGCGTCGGAGCGGAGGGTCGATGTTCTTTTGAAGCTGGGCGAGGTTAGTCAGAGCGTGGAGGTTTCGGGAGAGGGTCTGCCGCTGGTGGAGACGACGTCCACAGACTTGGGTGGCGTGCTGACCTCCAAGACGATTGAGAATCTTCCGGTGAATGGGCGCGACTACACCAAGTTGATTTACCTGAACCCGGGGGTTGCGGGCTCGCCCGATCAAATCTCGGACTCGCCAGGATCTTTCGGGACTTTTTCGATGAACGGCTCACGCGGACGCGCCAATAATTTCCTGCTCGACGGCACCGACATGAACGACGGATTTCGCAACGACCCCGCCATCAATGAAGCTGGCGTCTTTGGTGATCCCGCCACGATTCTGCCGCTGGATGCGGTGGCTGAGTTGAATGTGCTTTCCAATTATGGAGCAGAGTATGGGCGCAATTCTGGCGCGGTGGTCAATATTGTCACCAAGAGTGGTACCAACCAATTGCATGGAACCTTGCTGGGCTACAACCGCACCAGTTCGATTGGCGGCGCGCGGAATTTCTTCAATACGAATGCCTCAGGGAAGCAGGATCCGTTCCACAACAATCAGTTTGGGGGATCGCTGGGAGGTCCAATCGCGAAGGACAAGACGTTCTTTTTCGTGAACTACGAGGGCCAGCGTGAGTCGGGAGCCCAGTCGGGTACGAGCTGCGTGCCCGACCCGCGCCAGATAGCACTGGATGGTGGAGCGTCTAATCCTGTGATGGCGGCCCTTCTCGCTCGCAATCCGTGGCCCACGCCTAACATTGCTGTTACCTATGATCCATCCAATCCCTTGGACGACTTCGATACGGGTTGTCCGACTGGATCCAACCTGGCGGTCTCCACGCGTTTCAAGAATCGCGTGGACAGCATGATTTCGAAGGTTGATCACAGCTTCAATTCCAACAATCTCGTGTCTGGGCGGTACTATTTTGGCGATAGCGATCAGAGCTTTCCTTTCGCACAACTGGCAGGTGGGCTCCTCCCTGGATTCAATACCATCACTCCCACGCGCGTGCAGCTGGTGTCCCTGTCTTACGTCAAGATCATTAATTCCAGTCAGGTGAACGAAGCCCGCTTGGGGTGGAATCGGTTTAATGAAGGATTTTTCCCGGAAGACCACACTTTCAACCCAACCAGCATTGGTCTCGAAACGGGAGTGACCTCGTCCTTTAACTTTGGGTTGCCCAAGATCACGGTTGGCGGCTTCTCTGTGATCGGCTCGACCAGTTCCGTGCCGCGCTCGCGCGTGGATTCCAACTGGCACTTCATCGACAATTATTCCTGGAAATCCGGACGCCATGCTCTCAAGTTTGGATATGAATTCCGTAGAACGACGATCCAGGTTATCCAGGACAATACGTTTCGCGGGAAGATCGGATTCGACGATATCACGAGTTTCCTCCAAGGAAATCCCAGTTCCGGGAAGCAGATTCAAGGCGACGGGCGGCGTCACTCCTTCGAAAACAATCAGGGATTTTACATTCAAGACGATTTTCGATGGACCTCGAGGTTGACCCTTAATTACGGCATGCGATGGGACTACTTTGGAGTCGTGGGCGAGAAGAATCACCTCTTCAACCAGTTCGATGCAACGGGAAACGGGGGCGCCGGAAGCCTCACGACAGTCGGTCAGTTATATGAAAAGGATTACAACAACTTCGCTCCCCGATTTGGTTTCGCCTACGACCTGAGTGGAAAGGGACGGACCGTCATTCGGGGTGGATGGGGCCTGTTCTATGATGCATTCGCGCAGGATATCTTTATGGGTCACGCGCCTTACAACTGCGCGTTCTGTCCCGGACCAGCTTATACGGGACAGGGTCCGGCGCCGATCTCCTCAGCGGGGCTGACGGGTGGCACGCTGGACAGCAGCACGCCGGTGTATTCCTCACCTTCCGGTCTGGGAGACTTCTTCGGCACGGATCCCCACATCCGCACGCCTTATACGCAAAATTTCAATCTGAATTTTCAGCAGCAGTTTGGCAAGGCCGTGCTCCAGGCGGGATACGCGGGTGCGAGAGGAACCAAGCTATTCCGGTTCCGGGACATCAATCAACCGAGTCAGGCGGCGATTACAGCTTACGATACCAGCGCCGCGCAGTGCGGGGCATTGCTTCCGCCTAACTGCCCTATAGCCGGGTTCGACGGACCGGATGGAATCAATTTCAATGTGCCGCGGCCTTTTGCGAACTACTTCTACGTCAACCAGGAGGAGTCGACCGCGACCTCGACGTATCACTCGCTGCAAACGAGTATGCGGGTGACCGGGTGGCATGGCTTGGACTCGGCGGCGAATTTTGTGTGGTCGCACTCAATCGACAACGCGAGCGACAGCGAGGATTTCATTCCCAATGCGGCGCAGCCCAACAATAGTTTACTTCCGCAACTGGATAAGGGAAATTCCAATTTTGACATTCGGCGCCGGTTCTCATGGAACTTTGCCTATCGCTTGCCGAAGTTCGATGGTGGCTTGTCCAAGCTTAAGAATGGATGGGGCTTTGATGGCGTGTTGAGCCTGCAGGACGGCCAGCCGTTTCAACTGAACTACAACTTCGAGGGCGACTATTCCGGCTCAGGCGAGGGTTTTGATCGGCCGGATGTGGTGGGGCCGATTCACTACGGGAAGGCTCCGTTCAATTTTCTCGATTTGACTGCGATCCAGGTGCCGTGTACGTTCGGAAATACCACGGTATTCCGCCCGACCCCAACGACGATATCCACAGGAGACAGCAACTGCCAGGCGGGGACTCGCCACTTTGGCAATTTAGGCAGGAACAGCCTGCGGGGCCCCGCGTTTAAGGAACTGAATTTTTCCATATCCAAGCGAACGGTGCTCAGCGAGCGGCTTAGTTTGGAACTGCGCGCGGAGTTCTTCAATCTTCTCAACCACCCCAACTTCGCCAATCCCAACCTCCCGAACTTTATAACCGACGCTGCGAGCGCTGGAATCAGTCCAACGACTGGACGCGGACTGGGTCCGCTGCCTCTGTCAGCGACCGGCGATGTAGGGATCGGGAATCCGTTCCTGGGGGGTGGGGGACCTCGAGGCGTGCAGTTCGCTGCGAAGTTTACGTTCTAGGGTTTGCCTTTGGCTCCTTGATGCTGTGGAGGAGGCTTTTCCAGGGTGCGGGGAGGTAGCGCTGATGGGGCTGGCGCTCCTTAAATGAGAGGTGCCCCCATTTCGGGGCAAGGGGCGTCGTGTAGGCGTCTCAAATTGGCTGTTGCGGGCATCTTTTCCGGTATGCCCTTTTGGCGTTTGCAATTGCGTAAGTGCTAGTGCCATAATGGCATCCGTTCTTGGCCGAACTGCCAGTCATCTGGCAGACCCCCCGCGTGCAGCAGGCTAGGCATGACTGACAAGTTGAACCGTGGTGTTGTGGAAATCCTCACCCCAATTGGGCCCCGCTATCTGCGGCTCACGTTCTGGCAGCGGCTGTATTTTGTGTGGATGTTCCGGAATTTCTCGACGTTGCCGCTGCAGGTGCTGAGCCGCGTGGGCGTGAAGATGATTGAGGGGATCTGCGCGCGGCAGGCATTTGTCCGCTTTGGGAATGGACCGGATGAGGCGCCAGTGATTGGGACGGTGGAGCGGTATCAGGTGAAGCTGGTTGGAGAAGAGGCTCTGCCACCGCGGCGGCCTACGGTTCGAATTACGGAAGATCCGGCGATCCCACCGTTTGCTGCCGACGCTTCCCGGAAATCGTAGCCGCGGCAATCAAGGCACAACTGATATTTAGAACGAAAGGCCGTGGCGGTCCGCCACGGCCTTTGTTTCATGTTTGGACTAGAGACTGGAAGTTCCAAAGGGAGGCCCGAAGATTCTAATTCTTCGGATCCGCAGTGTCCCCAGGCGGTGGTCCGGCATCCGGTTTCGAGGGGTCGGGAGCCTTCCCCGGAGCCGCGTCGTCGGCAGGGGCTTCGGGCGTGACCGGAACTCTGCCAGCACAAGGGTCTTCTGAGCGAGCGGGCTTTCGGTCGAGCCTAGCCGCACGTGGGCGGGAAAGCTCGCATTGATGAATAGCCGCTAGCTGACGCGCAGGAATCAGAGCATCGCGTTCCTGATTTGCCGCCTTACGGACTTCCGCAATTTTATCGAGCTTCTGCTGGTGAGACTGAGAATCATCCGTGCAGGCCGCAGTTATTTTTGTGCGTGTGTTCTCACGGATCACCCCGATCTTCTGCATGGTTTCCTGCGTAACGCCCGACTGCTCCCAGCAAGGTTTTTGGCGGCGGCGCGCAGCGAACGGCCGCGGCTGTTGGCGCATGGGGCGCAGGGGCGGTGGCGCGGCTTGAGCGGGGGCGCCACCAGCAGGGGCGGTTGGAGTGGCAGGGGATTGGGCGAAAACGGGAATGGCAACGAGCAGCGAAATCGCAAACAAAGTCAGTTTTGACAGAGATCCGCTGAAGAAAGTCGTCCTACGATCCATGGATAGTTCTCCTCGGTGCCTGGCTGGCCGGATTAGGAGCTCGGGCGACGCGAATAAAGTGAAGTGCCCGAGATCGTGCAGTGCCGCCAAGCTTTCCGCGCATTGCTGCGCGAATGTGATCTTTGCTACACTCATAAGGTTACGCCAAGCGTAATGCCGGGCGCAGTAACTTGTCTGGCGCACTCCAGCCCTTCGTTCCGAGCGCCCAGCGCCAAGGAGCAGTACTCGGGGGCGCGTAGCTCAACTGGCAGAGCATTCGGCTCTTAACCGACAGGTTGAAGGTTCGATTCCTTCCGCGCCCACCATTTATCTTGCATCTTCATTATCTTGCCTCTTTCGGCCCCGGGGTTCGGCGGTGTAGATTCGATTTCAGGAGTCCTTCCATGTCTGACGATAAGTCTTTGCGGCCCCATACGCAGGTGTTGACGCGTGGTTTTGATCCGAGCCTTTCGGTGGGATCGGCGCGGCCGGCGGTGTTTCGCAGTTCGACGTATGTGTTTTCGAGCCCCGAGGCGGCGGAGCGGGCATTTGACTTGATGGCGGGGCGCGGGAAGGCGACGGAAGGCGAGCAGGTCGATCTGGTGTACTCGCGCTTCAATCATCCCAACGCGGAGATTCTGGAAGACCATCTGGTGCCCATTGAGGCGGGAGCGTCGGCGGCGCTGATTTTCAATTCTGGAATGTCGGCCATCATGACGGCGATGATGACGTTCGTGCGTCCCGGCGACACGATTGTGTATACGGTGCCGATTTATGGCGGGACGCAGCACCTAGTGGAAGATCTGCTGACCTTGTATGGAATTATTGGAGTTGGCGTGGTGGCTGGGGATAGCGCGAAACTGGATGTGGCGATCCGTGGGGCGAAGAATCTGCGGATGGTGCTGGTGGAGACTCCGGCGAATCCGACGTTGATCATGACCGACATCCAGTTGGCTTGCGCCAGTGCGGCTGCCGCTGCGACGCCTGGGTCGCCGAAGCCCATTGTGATGGTGGATAACACTTTGCTTGGGCCTGCGTTCCAGCATCCTTTGCAGCATGGCGCGGATCTGGTGATGTATTCGGCAACGAAGTATCTTTCGGGTTTCAGTGACATGATTGGCGGAGTACTGCTGGCGAAAGATCCGGATCTGATTCGACAGATTCGTCCGAAGCGCAGCTTGTTTGGCACGATTTTGCAACCGGATGAATGCTGGATGCTGGATGGGCGGCTTTCGACTGTGGGTCTGCGCATGGGGCGGGCGACTGAGAATGCGCAACATATTGCGGCGGCGCTGGCGGGGCACAGAAAACTTGAGGGCGTTGTGTTTCCGACATTGTTTGAAGATGCGGAGCAGAAACGGATTGTCGACAAGCAGTGCGATCAGCCGGGGGCGATGCTGTCGCTGGTGATCAAGGGCGGGAAGAAGGGCGCGTTCGATTTTCTGCGGACGATTCGGATTGCTCGGAACGCCGTATCGCTGGGTGGGGTGGAGACTTTGGTCTGTCATCCGAAGACTACGACGCACTCTGGTTTTACGGAGGAGGAATTCCGGCAGGCTGGAGTGGTAGACGGGCTGGTGAGGGTTTCGGTGGGAATTGAGGATTGGCGCGATTTGCTGGCGGACTTTGAGCAGGCGTTGGAGGCGGTATAAGGCCTGAGAATGAAACCCTTGGACCTCGCGGGCGGGGGCGCCCGCGCCACACGGGCCTGGCGAGGGCGCTGTCAAAGTTGGGGTATTGCTCGCGGTCGCGGGCCGCGATTCTCATTCGCGATGGATTGGTGAAACTGAACGGGCGTGTGCGACGCGATCCGGAAACTCCTGTTGATCTTCGCCGCGACAAGATTGCTGTTAGCGAGAGTCCCGTGGCGGCGCGGGAGTTTGTTTATCTCGTTCTTAATAAACCGCGTGGGGTTGTAACGACTGCCTCGGATGAAAAGGGGCGCGCGACGGTTTACGACTTTTTCGAAAAGAATTTGCCTTGGGTGGCGCCGGTTGGACGGCTGGACAAGGCCAGCGAGGGACTGCTGCTGCTGACGAACGACAGCGAGTGGGCAGCGAGAATTATCACGCCCGATTCGCACGTCGAGAAGATTTATCACGTGCAAATTCGGTCGATTGAACCTGAGCGAGTTGTTGAGGAGATCAGAGCAGGAATTCAGGCGCAGGGAGAGTTGCTGCGTATCCAGCGCGCGACGGTGTTGCGGAGAGGCCGCAGTAATGCGTGGCTGGAGATTGCGCTCGGCGAAGGGAAGAACCGGCATATTCGAAGAATGATGGATGTTTGCGGCGTTGAAGTGTTGAGGCTGCTGCGGGTTTCCATCGGGCCGGTTTCGTTAGGAGCTTTGGCAAAAGGGAAAGTGCGGGAGCTCTCGGCTGAGGAAAAGATTTCGTTGGATGAAGTGATTGAAGCCAACCATGACGGCTAGGCCCACGCGTCATTCCAAGGCGCTATTCCAAGGTGCCATTGCAAGGTGCCGAAGAAGGTACACGTCCCGTTGCTGGTGCCTGCGGCATTCCCGGTTGCGGAAATTCGGATACGATAGGGCGTACGTCAGTAAATCCGAAATCGGCAGGGTGAATGTCGTCGATGGTTGCTAAATCCGCTGGCGATCCCAGCCGAATTTCTCCTCGTTTTAAGTTCGAGACACGTTTCCGTCTTCGAATTCAGCGCAAAGGGGAAGAAATGATGGTGGGCGGATGGGCGCGGGATATCAGCGAGAGCGGGATTGGGGCTTTTGTCGCCGAGGAACTCACGCCGGGCGAGGAAGTGGACCTGGAAGTGCCGTTTCCGGGAGATGTAACGCTTACTATTCGCGCATGTGTCAGCCGCAATTTGGGCACGCAGTATGGTTTGATGTTTACCGCGCTTAGTCCCGATCAGCGGAAGCATATTCAGAAGGCGATGAGCGGGAAGAGTCCGCTGCCCAGCCCTTTTCTGCCGAAAGAATAGGCTTGAGCTGGACGGCCGGGGCGGCCGTCCCCACGCGAGCCGATGCCTCAGATCAGGATGCCGCAGGTCAAGATGGCTTCAATCAGGATGCCTTCGAGCAAGACGATATAATTCCGACTTATGGATACAGGGCTGAAGAATCGTGTGGCCATTGTGGCCGCGTCGAGCCAGGGGATTGGCCGGGCTACGGCGGAGGCATTTGCGGCGGAAGGCTGTAACGTGGCGATGTGCGCGCGTAACGAAGCCGCTTTGACAGGGGCGGCGGAGGCGATTCGGAAGCGGTTTGGCGTCGAGGTGTTGGCCGAGGCTTTCGATGTGACGCAGGCGGCTGCCGTGCATGATTTTGTGGACAAGGTGGCGGCGAAGTTTGGAGGCGTGGATATTTGTGTGACGAATGCTGGTGGGCCTCCTGCAAAGGGGTTTCTGGCTGCGAGCAATGAAGAGTGGCAGAAGGCAGTGGAGCTAAACCTTTTGAGCACGGTTTACTTTGCCAAAGAAGTGATCCCGCAAATGCAGAAGAAAAAGTGGGGGCGGATCGTGACCATTACCTCGATCACGACGAAGCAGCCGGTGGCGGATCTGGTGCTTTCGAATGCGGTGCGCGCGGGGGTGGTGGGATTGGTGAAGAGTCTGGCCAATGAATTTGGCAAGGATGGGATTCTGGTCAACAACGTTGGTCCGGGGTATACGGCGACGGAGCGGTTAAAGGATTTGGCGGCGAGCCGTTCTAAGGCTTCTGGGAAAACGCAGCAGGAGATTTTTGAGGGATGGGCGGCGGATGCTCCATTGAAGAGATTGGGCGAGCCGCGGGAAGTTGCGGACGCGATTGTTTGGCTGGCGTCGGAGCGGGCTTCGTATATTACGGGGCAGACGATTTTGGTGGATGGCGGGATTTATAAAGGTCTGTGAAAATGAAAATCCCTGCCCTGTCGCTGGCGCGACAAGGACGGGGCACCAAGCAAGGTTTCTGCGGTAGTTCCTGAAAATGCATAGGATTCAACGTGGCAGATAGAGCGGAAGTGTCGATTGCTGCTAGTGCGCGCGGATGCAAGCTGAGGTGTGTGGCTTGCGGCACGGAGTTTGAGCGGGCGGCCCAGGACTTTCGTTGTGTGAACTGCGGCGAGTTGCTGGAGGTGTTTTATCCCTCATGGAAAACCGGCGATCCGGTGCGCGCGGGAGAGTTGCCGACGATTTGGCTGGAGCGGCGGAAATCCCTGCATGCGCTGGATCAAAGTGGGGTGTGGCGGTTTCGTGAGCTGCTGCCGGGGATGCTGGATTGGAACAAGGTGGTCACGCTGCGCGAGGGGAATACGCCCATCTTTGAGTTGCCCCGGTGCGCGAAGAGTGCCGGGGTGAAGCGGCTCCTGGGGAAGCATCAGGGGATGAATCCGACCGGGTCGTTCAAGGACACGGGGATGACGGCGGCAATTTCGGTGGCGGTGGAGGAGAAATTTCGCTGGGTGGCGTGCGCTTCGACGGGGAACACTTCCGCGTCAATGGCCGCGTATGCGGCACAGGCAGGGTTGCGGAGTTTGGTGTTGATTCCCGAGGGCAAGATTTCCTGGGGGAAGCTTTCCCAGGCGCTGGATTATGGAGCGCTCACGTGCCAGTTGCGGACGGATTTTGATGGCTGCCTGCGGTTGCTGCGGGAAGTGATTCGGCGGTTACCGGTGTATCTGCTGAATTCGGTGAACCCGTTTCGGCTGGAGGGTCAGAAGACGGCGGCGGTTGAGCTCTTGGAACAGCTTGGGTGGGTGGTTCCGGATCATATTGTGGCGCCCGGCGGGAACCTGGGGAACAGTTCCGCGATTGGAAAGGCGCTGCTGGAGATGCGGGAGTTGGGATTGATCTCGCGGCTGCCGAAGGTTTCCGTGATTCAGGCTCAGGGGGCGAATCCGTTGGTGCGGACGGTTCGCGAGAATCATGGCAAGTCGCTGGTGACGGTGCGACCGGATACGATGGCGACAGCGATCCAAATTGGGAATCCGGCGTCATGGCGGAAGGCTTTGCGGGTTTTGGAGGCTACCGGAGGGGCGGTCGAGGAAGTCAGTGAGGCGGAGATTGCGCTGGCGAAGGCGGAGATTGGGTCGGATGGTGTGGGGTGCGAACCGGCGTCGGCGGTGACTTTGGCGGGGCTGAAGAAGCTGGTGAAGAGTGGGTTTGTGGAGCCGGATGAGAGTGTGGTGCTGATTTTGACTGGGCATGTGTTGAAGGATCCGGAGTATACGCTGAAGTTTCATCGTGGGGATTTGTTTGCGGGGACTTCGTGCGGCGGGGATGCCAAGATGTTTGAGGGGCATCGGCGGGAGCCGCTGATTTTGGATGCTGATCCGGATGCTGTGGTTAGGGTGTTGGAGGCGGCGGAGAAGGCTGACGTTCGTTAGTCTGGACGGTGTAAAGGGCTTGCAACGGGGCGGGCATTTCTGATGGGGCAGGGGTCCTTCGACTTCGCTCAGGATGACAGGTGTTAAAGAAATGTACGGACCGATACGATGGCTGTGATGAAATCAAAAAATACGAAGGCCGAATCCGCACCCGCAGGCACGACCAAAGCCACGACCAAACCAGCCGTCAAGCCCTCAACTAAATCCACGAAACAGCCCGCCGCGCTTAAGCTCACCCTGCCTGCCACCTCTGCGAATCTTGGGCCTGCGTTTGATGCTGCTGCGTTGGCAGTGAATCTGAATTTCCAGATTACGGCTACGCCTGCCCGGGAATATTCCATTTTGGCGCGGGGGCGGGACACTGCGATTTGCGGCGAGCTGAAGGACAATCTGATTGTGCAGACTTACGAGAATGTTCTGCGGGCCAACGGACGGGAGATGACTCCGCTTGCATTCTCGATCAAGAACGAGATTCCGATTGGGAAGGGCTGTGGATCATCGGCTGCGGCGCGGCTGGCGGGGATCGCATTTGCGGTGCATTTTGGTCGGCTGCCCTGGGGAGATGCGGAGATTATTGCGGAGGCTTCGCGGCTGGAACATCATCCCGACAATGCGGCGGCGTGCTGGGTTGGCGGCGTCGCAGTGGCGCGGATGATGGGGAATCAGGTGCAGGCGGTGAAGATCACGCCGAAAGGGAAGTGGCCGCTGCTGCTGGCGGTGCCGGAAGAGAAGTTATCTACCGAGGAAGCACGAAGCGTTTTGCCGGAGACGTATTCGCGAGCGGATGCGGTGGCGAATATTCAGAGTTCCATGTTGCTGCTGGCGGTGTTGACGGAGGGGTATCCGGGATTGCTGGCAGGGGCGCTGGAGGACAGGTTGCATCAGCCGTATCGAGCGAAGCTTTGCCCGTTGTTGCCGGCTCTACGGAGTCTTAAGGGGCAGGTAGGGATTTTGGGGGTCGCGCTGAGCGGGGCTGGGCCTTCGGTGCTGATTTTCCTGGATGCTCGGGTTGCTGTGGCGCGGACGCGGGCTGGTGTGGACGCGTTTTTGAAGGCTGAGGGGCTTTCGGCTGAGCTGCTGGCTACGACGATTGCAAACAAAGGGACGGTTCGCGGGCGGGCGTAGAGCAAGAGCGGATTCCTCGTCGCCTTCGGCTCCTCGGAATTACAAGGTAGCAAAAAGTTAAAGGAGGCCATCGACGTTTATCGATGGCCTCCCCAATGGCTAATACCCTCCCCCGACGGTACTTCGCCAAACTTTTTGATCCCGCGTTGTTGCGGTGTCAAGCTGTTTCGTAAGTGATCCTAACGTCGATGGTATCCAGCGGCAAGTAACGCAAGTAACCGGGTAAATTGCGGCTGCGCAATGAGTTGCGGAGCGGGTGGGCCTGTTGGTACCCAAGCGGCGGATTACAGGCGTGATTTTACGGGTGGAACAAATGCCAGTAATCTCGGCCTTGTGAAACCCAATATTTTATTCGTTGCCGGACGTTCTTCCTGCGTGCAGGTGCTGGAGAGCGCCGCACAGCAAGCCAGTCTTTTGCCGGATGTTTGCGACACCGCGGCGCACGCTGTGGAGCGGCTGGTTAGCCAGAGCTATTCGGCTTTGGTGGTCGACCTTGAGGCATTAGGGGCCGAGAATGTGTTGAGGATGGCGCATTTGCTGCCTGCTGCGGAGCGGCCCGTTGTCTTCGCGATGGTCAGTGACCGGATCCCGGTGGCGACGGCGTATGAATTCCGTGCGAATTTTGTTCTTTATAAGCCGTTGCAGGCGGAGCAGGTATTGCGGGCTTTGCGGGCGGCGCGGGGATTTATGCCGATGGAACGGCGTCGTTCGGCGCGCAAAGTGACCAAGAGCCTGGTGCACTTTGATTTGCCGGGGTCGATGGGGTATCCGGCGATGTTGCTGGATGTGAATGCGACCGGGATGTCGGTGCAGACGACTGGGGCGATTCCGCTGCGGGATACGGTTCCGTTCCGATTGCAGCTTCCGCAGGGTGCGATTGTGCGGGGCGCGGCTGAGGTGTTGTGGACGGATTCTTCGGGGCGGGCTGGGTTGATTTTTTCGAAACTGGCGACGCGGGCGCGGTTGAGCATTGTGTCTTGGCTGACGGCGCAGCAGGATCGGCGGAAAAGGGGTACGGGGCATCTGACGCTGGCTGCGGGTTCGCTGTAGGAAGCCTTCTTCGTCGCACGCGAACTCATGATCAGATCTCAAGTCAGGATGACCTGTCTCGTGGAACCTGAGCCGGGCGCTCCTCGGCGAAAAGCAGGTCCCTCCACTTCGCAGCCACTTCGCTTCGCGAAGTAACTGCCCCGGTCGGGATGACAATTCTATTTTGAATAGGAGTCTCGTGGACCCGCTCGAGCGGTTCGGCTGGCGCGTGCTAGACTCGCTTTCTGCCCTTGGGCGCGCCGTCGTCATGCCGGAACTTACCTTTACATCAGCCGTGGATCTCGCGTCGATGATTCGCGAGAAAAAGGTCTCGCCCATCGAGGTGGCAGAGGCGTATTTGCAGCGCATTGAGGAACAGAATCCGCGGCTGAATGCGTTTGTGCATGTTGAGCCGGAGCGCGTGCTGCGCGAGGCGCATCGCGCTGAGGATGCGGTGCATCGTGGGGAGACGCTCGGGCCTCTACATGGCGTGCCGCTCTCGGTTAAGAGTTCGATCGATGTCGCCGGATACCGTTGCGAGGCTGGGACGAAGTTGCGGGCGGGTTATATTGCGGCCCGGGACGCGATTCTGGTGGCCCGGTTGCGGTCGGCGGGGGCTGTGATTCTTGGGGTCACGAATTGTCCCGAGCTACTGATGGCGTGGGAGACGGACAATCTTCTTTACGGGCGGACGAATAATCCCTGGGACGTGGCTCGGACGGCTGGCGGATCGAGTGGCGGCGAGGCGGCGGCGATTGCCGCCGGGATGTCGGCCGGGGGAGTGGGCAGCGACGGAGGCGGGTCGATCCGAGAGCCGGCGCATTTTTGCGGAATTTGCGGGTTGAAGCCTACGCCGGGGCGGATACCGGCCCTGGGGCATTTTCCGACTTCGGTGGGGCCGTTTGCGCAGCTTGGGGTCGTGGGGCCGATGGCGCGGACCGTGGACGATGTGCGGCTGCTGTTTGAAGTGATGGCGGGATATGACGACGCCGATGTTTCGGCGGCTCCGGTGGCTTTGCGGTTGCCTGCTGGCGGGCGAGCACAAGAACACTCGATTGGGTATTTCGAGCAGGATGGGCGGACGTCCGTGACGGCGGAAACGCGTGCGGCGGTGCGGGACGCGGTGGGGGCGCTAAAGGAAGCTGGTTTCCAGACGGCGCCGTTTCGTCCGGAGAATCTGGAGCAGGCGCGGGATTTGTGGTGGAAGTTCTTTGGGATTGCGGGGGGAATGCTTTTGAGCCCGATGACCAAGGGCAGGGAGCAGGAGTTGAGCCCGCTCTTGCGGCAGTTTTTGGGTTGGGTGGCCAAGGAGCCGACGCATACGGGTCACACTCTTCTCTACACGTGGCTCCAGCGCGACGAGCTGCGGACGCAGTTTCTGGCGCAGATGCGGGTGTTTTCGGTTTTAGTTTGTCCGGTGGCGGCGATTCCCGCGTTCCGGCATGGGGAGCGGTCGTGGCAGGTGGAAGGGCAGGAAGTGAAGTATCTCGACGCCTGGTCGTACACCGAGTGGTTTAATCTGCTGGGATTTCCGGCGTGCGTGGTTCCGGTGACGCGGTCGGCGGGGGGGTTGCCGATTGGGGTGCAGATTGTCGGGCGGCCCTGGGAAGAGGATTTGGTGCTGCAGGTGGCGGCGGCACTTGAAACTCGGGTGGGTGGGTATCAGGCTCCGCAGTTGAAGCCTCGGGATTTGGTGGCGCCGTAGGAAATGAACATGAAGCTGCTTAAGGACTTATAAATCTCTTGAAGTGGCCACGGGTCCGAATGGCTATCCTGCAGAAAGAGGCGGAGGTCGTCGTCGGCTGGAAAAGTACTCAATGCACGTGGCGGCACGCCGGAGATGAGGATACGACTGCCGAGTGCGAAATAGGGTGGAGATTTGCGGCCCAGCATTGTTGCGAAGATTTTCCCAAGGTCGAGACTTCAAACTGACACCATCCCAGCGCCTGTACCCGCGCCCTAACTTCTTGCTAGAATAGTTGGTTTAGAGCCCTGCCTACGGAGAGACTGATGGCGTACGTGATAGCGGAACCCTGCATTGGCACGAAAGACGCGGCTTGCGTCGATGCCTGCCCGGTCGATTGCATTCATCCCAAGAAGGACGAGCCCCAGCACGCGGAGAAGGACATGCTGTATATCGACCCGGTCGAGTGCATTGACTGTGGGGCGTGCGTACCGGTTTGCCCGGTCTCGGCGATTTTTGCGCTCGATGATCTGCCGGAGAAGTGGAAGGAATATGCTGAAACGAACGCGAAATATTTTGGCCGGTAACGCGGCCGCCTGACTTGGGAGCGCATGTCCTTCATTGTTTCCGCGGGCGTGCGCTCTTTGTGTTTATGGCTTCAGTGTTTCGTTAACCTGCTGCGAATCATTGCTGCAATCATTACTGCGAATCATTGTTGTGAGACATGGCGCTCAAAGAGTCGGAAGCGATTGTGTTGCGCACGTATCCGATGCGCGAGGCCGATCTCCTGGTGACTTTGTTTACCCGATTGGAAGGGAAAGTTCGCGGGGTGGCGAGGTCGGCGAAGAAGTCGCGGAGAAGGTTCGGCGGGGCGTTGGAGCCTTTGACGTTTGTACGGGCGGTGTATGAAGACCGCGAGCGGCAGGAGTTGACCCGGCTGGATTCGTGCGAGGTGATTGACTCGCCGCTGACGAATGATGTCAGCTACCCGCGGCTGATTGCGTTGGGGCATGTGGCGGAGTTGCTGGATGAGTTGCTGCCGGACCGGGAGGCGAATGACGCGCTGTTCCGGCTTACGATCTCAGTGCTCGAGGTCATGCGCGGGAATGATATCTGGATGCCGTTGACGTATTTTGAGCTTTGGTTGACACGGCTGACGGGATTTTTGCCGGAACTTTCGGCGTGCGGTGAGTGTGGGATGGATTTGGAAGGGGAACGCGCCTTTTACCATGCTTTGGCGGATGGGCTGATGTGTTCGGAGCATAAGCGGTTGGCGTCGTCGGAGTTGTCGTTGGAATCGCGGCGTTGGGCGGCGCGGATGTTTCGCACGCCGGTGGCTGCGCTGGTGGGGCAGGCTTGGCCGAAGAGTGTGGGACAGGATTTGCGGAAATGTTTGATGCAGATTGTGCAGCGGCATTTGGATAAGAAGCTGGTGACGCTGCCGATGCTGGGGAAATTGGCTTAGATTTGTAATTTGCAATTTGTGATTTGTAATTTGTAAACGATTACGACGCTTCATGATGACGACGAACAACAAGCCGCCTACTTTCCAGGAAATTATTCTGGGCCTGCAATCATTTTGGGCGGCGCGCGGGTGCGTGCTGCAGCAGCCATACGATGTCGAAGTCGGTGCGGGGACGATGGCTCCGGAGACCTTTCTGCGGGTGCTTGGACCGAAGCCTTACAAGGTGGCGTACGTGCAGCCGTCGCGGCGTCCTGCCGACGGGCGTTACGGGGAGAATCCCAATCGGCTGTTCAAGCACATGCAGTTGCAGGTGATTTTGAAGCCTCCGCCGGAGCGCGTGCAGGAGATTTATCTGGAATCGCTGGGCGTGTTGGGGATTGATCTACGCAAGCATGATTTGAAGTTTGAGGAAGACAACTGGGAATCGCCCACGCTGGGGGCTTGGGGCATCGGTTGGCAGGTGATGCTGGATGGTTTGGAGATCACTCAGTTTACCTATTTCCAGCAGTGTGGTGGCGTGGATCTGGATCCGATCTCGGCGGAGTTGACGTATGGGCTGGAGCGGATTGGCGCGTTTCTGCAGGATGTCGATAGCATTTACGACATTGTCTGGGCGCGCGATCCCGACACGGGCAGGGAAGTGAAGTATGGGGAAGTGCGGCTGGCGGATGAAGTGCAGTTCTCGGTGTACAACTTTGAAGCGGCGGATGTGGAGAAGGCGTGGAAGCACTTTGATCTTTATGAGGCGGAGTGCAAGGCGCTGATGGAGAAGTATTCGGCGGCTCAGAAAGAAAAGCCAGGCGAGGGTGTTCCGAAATTCGAGAGAAAACGATTCCCGGTGCTGGGCGCGTACGATCTCTGCCTGAAGTGTTCGCACTTATTCAATATTCTGGATGCGCGTGGGGCGATTTCTGTGACGGAACGGGTGGGCGTGATTGCGCGCGTGAGAGCTTTGGCGGTGGCCGTGGCAAAGGCTTGCGTGGATCAGCAGAAGGAAGAGCAGTTGCCGCCGGAAACGTCGCTTGAGGTTGCGCATGCCTGACTTCCTGCTAGAGATTGGCACGGAGGAGATTCCGGCACGCATGATCGATGCGGCGTCTGCGGAATTGCGCGAGCGGGTGAGGAAGCTGCTGGAGCGTGAGCGGCTTTGGGCGGCGAGTGCGCTGACTTCGATTGACACGCCGCGGCGACTTGCGGTGATCGCGCCTGGAATTCCGGCAGTGCAACAGGATTTGATGGAACACGTAACGGGGCCGGCGCTTACGGTTGCTTATAAGAATGGGCAGCCAACGCAAGCGGCGCAGCAATTTGCCAAGAAGCATGGGTTGGACGTGAGCGAGCTCGGGAAGACCACCACGCCCAAGGGCGAGTATCTGGCGGCTACTGTGACGAAGAAAGGCCGCTCGGCGTCGGAGGTTCTGGGAGAGGCTCTACCCAAGGAGATAGCCGGGATTTATTGGCCGAAGAGCATGTACTGGCGCAAGCCTGGGGAGCGCTTTGTGCGCCCGTTGCGCTGGCTGGTGGCGATACTGGATGGACAGGTGGTGCCGCTGGAAGTTGCGGGCATTCATGCGGGGCGCACTTCGCGCGGCCACCGGATTCTCGGCGCATCGGTGGAGGGCGAGACGTTCCGCATCGAGAAGCCCGGGGCTTACGTGGAAGCGCTGCGGCAAGCCAAAGTGCTTGGCAGTCCGGAGCGTGAGCACAGGATTCGCAAAGCGTTGGATGTTGCTACGCGGACGATACCCGGCTCGCGTTGGCGTGAAGATGCGGATTTGTTGAAGACGGTAGTCAACCTTACAGAGTTTCCGTCGGCGATTCTGGGGAGCTTCGATCCAGCATTTCTGGCGCTTCCCAGCGAAGTTCTGGTCACCGTCATGCGTGATCATCAGAAGTATTTCGCGATTGAAGATGCCGGCGGGAAGCTGCTGCCGCATTTTCTGGCGGTGCTCAATACCGATGGCGATCCCGATGGTTTGATACAGCACGGCAATGAACGCGTGCTGCGGGCGCGCTTCAACGATGCCCGCTTTTTCTGGCGGACGGACCAGAAACACTCGTTACTCGATCGTGTGGAGATGCTCAAGAGCGTCACGTTCCAGAAGGACCTCGGTAGCTACTACGAAAAGACGATGCGTGTGCAGCGACTCGCGAGCTGGATTTCCGAGACGATCAAGCAGAGCGGGCAGGAAATTCGGCCTGGCGTGGTGCATAAGGCAGTTTTGCTTGCCAAGGCTGATCTGACTACGGAACTGGTGAAGGAATTTACGGAGCTTCAGGGAATTGTAGGCGGCCTGTATTTGCGGGCGCAGCACCTCGACGACGACTTGCCGGAGGGCACGCGGTTTGCCATTGCGGACGCCATTTACGACCAGTACAAACCGGAATCGATGGAGGATGAAGTGCCGCGAACGGTGGAAGGCGCGGTGCTTTCGCTGGCGGACAAGGCCGACAGCATAGCCGGCATGTTTGCGCTTGGATTGCAACCGACTGGGTCGAAGGATCCGTTTGCGCTGCGGCGGCAAGCGAATGGGATTGTGCGGATCATCGCTACCCATAAGCTCAATATTCCGCTGGAGTTGGTTACCCGGCTCTCGCTAGAGGCATATTGCGGCACGGAGGCGGAAATGAGATTTGCCCCGGCCGGCAAACAGATTGGTGCCGAATCTCGTGCTGTGCAAACCAGCCTGAACGAGTTCTTCCACGAGCGTTTGGAGTTCTATCTGAAGGAAGCGCATGGGCTGGCGTACGACGTGGTGAATGCGACGCTGGCGGCCGGTGCGAGCGATGTGGTCGATGTGGTGGCACGGGCCGAAGCTGTTGCCAAGGTTCGGCCGTCGGCGGACTTCGAATCGATTTCCAGCGCTTTTAAGCGGATGAAAAATATCTTGCGGCAAGCGAACGAAGCAGGGAAGCACCCGGCGGCCGCGCTGAACGTCCTGGCGCTGCAGGAGCTTGCGGAGAAGGAGCTGGCGAGCCAGATTCCAGCAACTGCAACCACGGTACAGAGTCTCCGGGCGCAGAAACGATATGCCGAAGCGCTGCTGGAGATTTCCAAACTGCGTCCGCATATCGACACGTTTTTTGACAAGGTGATGGTGATGGTGGATGACGAGCAACTGCGTGCGAACCGCCTTGCGCTGCTGAACACGTTGTTACGAGACTTTTCCACAATCGCGGACTTTTCCGAAATTGTGACTGAAGCAAAAGCTTGAAAGGTAACAAAGAACCTATCTCTCCGTTGAGGCCAGCCAAATGAGTACGAGTATTTTGCCGCAGGATAAGATTCACGCCGTTCCCTCTACCTCCACCCAATATGTGTATTTCTTCGGCGGCGGTAAAGCCGAAGGCAATGGCAAGATGAAGGACGTTCTCGGCGGCAAGGGCGCAGGCCTGGCTGAGATGACCAATGCCGCGCTGCCGGTGCCCCCCGGTTTTACGATTCAAACCGAAGCTTGCCGTGAATACATGCGTTCGGGGAAGGTTTCCACAGAGGTGGACCGACAAATGGATGAGGCGCTACACCGTCTGGAAAAGCTGCAGGGGCAATCGCTCGGGGGGGGAGATCATCCTTTGCTGGTGAGTGTGCGGTCGGGCGCGAAATTTTCCATGCCCGGAATGATGGATACAATTCTGAATCTGGGACTGAACGATAAGAGTGTTGTGGCTTTGGCGGAGCGCAGTAAGAGCGCGCGGTTTGCCTACGATTCCTACCGCCGCCTGATCCAGATGTTCTCGAGCGTGGTGTTGGAGATTCCGAAGTCGGAGTTTGAGGAAGTTTTCGACGCGAAGAAAAAACAGAAAAAAGCCAAGCTCGACATGGACCTGGACGCAAAGGCGTTGCAGGAGATTGTGGCGGAGTACAAGAAGGTTGTGAAGAAGCACGCTAAACGCGATTTTCCGCAGGATCCGCGGGAACAGCTCGTGATGGCCCGCGACGCTGTGTTTCAGTCCTGGGAGAATGACCGGGCGAAGTACTACCGGCGTCTGAACAATATCTCTGACGACCTCGGTACAGCCGTTAACGTGCAGGCGATGGTTTTCGGCAATCTTGGCGAAACCAGCGGTACTGGCGTTGGATTCACGCGGAACCCCGCCACGGGCGACCGGGAATTTTACGGCGAGTTCCTGATGAACGCGCAGGGTGAGGACGTGGTGGCTGGCATTCGCACGCCCGTTCCGATACTGGAGCTTGAGCGCGTGATGCCGAAAGTGTACGAGGAGCTTAAGGAGATCACGTCGCGCCTGGAAAAGCATTATAAGGACATGCAGGACTTCGAGTTCACCATCCAGGAAGGCCGCCTGTACATGCTGCAGACCCGCAATGGTAAACGCACGGGGCGGGCTGCCGTGCGGGTGGCTATTCATATGGTGGAAGAAGGGCTTATCACGAAGGAAGAGGCGATTTTTCGCGTGGAGCCGAACCAGCTTTATGATTTTCTTGTTCCGCGGCTGGATGAGAAATCAACGAAGATTGAGGTGCTGGCTAAGGGATTGCCGGCATCTCCAGGTGCGGCCGTTGGCCAGATTGTGTTTTCCGCCGACGCCGCGGTGAAGAAAGCTGGGCCTGCGGATAAGCGTGTGCCGGTTATTCTAGTACGCGCGGAAACCACGCCGGAAGATATTCATGGCATGCAGGTGGCGGCGGGGATTCTGACTTCGCGCGGGGGCATGACGTCCCACGCCGCCGTGGTTACTCGCGGCATGGGAAAGTGCTGCGTTGTGGGAGCTGGAGATCTGTCGGTCAGTGAAAAGAACGGAGAGATGCGCGTCGGCAAACAAGTCTTCCGGGAGGGCGACTGGATTTCCGTTGATGGAACAACGGGGCGTGTGATCAAAGGCAAACTGAATACTCTGGCCGCCTCGCCGGACAATTCTGAGTTGCAGACATTTATGAGGTGGGCGGAACCGTTCCGCACACTGCGGGTGCGGGCAAATGCCGACATCCCACCGGATGCCAAGCAGGCCCGTGCGTTTGGCGCTGAGGGCATTGGTCTTTGCCGCACCGAGCATATGTTCTTCGCCACCGACCGCATTCCACACATGCGGACCATGATCATGGCGCGTACCGAGAAAGACCGGCGTGCGGCGTTGAAGCGCTTGTTGCCGATGCAGCGGAAGGACTTTATCGGCATCTTCCGCGTGATGGACGGTTTCCCGGTAACGATCCGAACGCTCGATCCGCCATTGCATGAGTTCCTGCCGCGACGCGAAGAGTTGATGGTGGAGATTGCGGTTTTGGAGGCGACGAAGCCGAAGGCGCCCAAACTTAAGGGACTGCGCACGGTGCTGCAACGGGTTGAGGAATTGCATGAATTTAACCCCATGCTGGGACACCGCGGCTGCCGTCTGGGAATTTCGTATCCGGAAATCACGGAGATGCAGGCCCGTGCTATTTTCGAAGCTGCTGTCGCGGTGGCGCAGGAAGGCATCAAGGTGCTTCCGGAAGTGATGATTCCGCTTACGGGGACGAGGCAGGAGATGGCGAATCAGGCCGTAGTTGTGCGTCGGGTGGCAGAGGAAGTTTTCGCAGAAAAGAAGAAAAAGGTTGAGTACATGGTGGGCACCATGATCGAGCTTCCGCGCGCAGCTTTGGTAGCGGATGAGATTGCTCAGGAGGCCGAGTTCTTCTCCTTCGGCACTAACGACCTTACACAGACCACGTTCGGCTTCTCGCGCGATGACATCAACAAGTTCCTGCCTGACTACATCGAGCAGGGCATTCTAAAGCAGGACCCGTTTGCTGTTCTGGATCGTGAAGGTGTGGGGCAGTTGGTTAAGATGGCGACTGAGAAAGGCCGGAAGAGCCGCCCGAACCTTAAGGTGGGTATCTGTGGGGAGCATGGCGGCGATCCATCGTCTGTTGAGTTCTGCCACCAGATTGGGCTGAACTACGTTTCCTGTTCGCCCTTCCGCGTTCTTACGGCGCGCCTGGCGGCCGCACAAGCCGCAGCCAGCGACAAGCTCAAGGTGGAAGGTGGTCGCACAAAGTAACCCCGCGATCTCCGCGAGTCGATTCTCGGGTCACTGCCCTTCGGCAGTGACCTTTTTTGTGGACTTCTTATTGGACTTTCTGAAGGCGCTGAATCAGCTTCTGCGCAAGATTGTCTTCCGATTCCGACCACAGGACGCGCCCGGTTGCGCCGCTATTTTTTTCAATCTTGATGGTGAACTCAACCAATTTTTGAATATTGGCCCGCACGCGCTGGTCGGCTTCGCTGTGGGGGCGCGTGTCTTCGTACAAGAAGGGAGTGTCGATGCCAAATTCTATCTGGACCTGGCCGGTCTCCTCAGCGGTTTCCTCTTCAAATTCTTCGCCTTGCACGACGAATTTTACGGCCATTGGCGTTAGGTGCCAATTGCCGGACTGAGGCTCCGGCACCCACAGATCCCAAAACGCCGAGAACACGCATGCCTGGTCTGCGCGCAAAAACTCCGCCGCTACCATCGCGGCTTCTTCCATGGGCACCGGAGGTTCGAAACGCTTCTCGAAAACGGTGGGCTCCGACCACGAGATGGGATGCATAGCGAGATAGGTGACGCCACTGCGCTGTTCAGAAAAGGCGAACTGCCGCATTACGGAGGCAGCGTGGCGCAACATGTCGGGTCCTTCAAAGCGCGGGAACCACAGGCTCAAGTAAAGCTGATCCGGCATGCTCCTTCTTTCCAGCGGAGCGGGGCTCGCTCATCACTGTTTGTAACGCTGTTCTCATTGTAGCGGCTAGGCCGAGAATTTTCTTCGCGGCAGACGGGGAGCGAGCGCAGGGTTATTTTGACAGCCCCAGACGCGCTTGTTACCATGAGAAGGCTCAGTTGGTCGAGCTCCTAGCACTCGCGTCCCCGTCGTCTAGCCCGGCCTAGGACACCGCCCTTTCACGGCGATAACACGGGTTCGAATCCCGTCGGGGACGCCAAACCTTTTCAAGAGCTTACGGGGAACGGCCACTTTTGGCGCAGGCACAAAAAGGCACAACTCCGTCGCCAATTTCTGGCCCGGTTTGCCTAATCACGAGTGTTTTCAGGCATCCGGAGCCGTTCTTGTAGGCACAAAAAGGCACACTCAATTCAGCCAAATCAGTCAGCCGCAACCGCGGGTGCGCGAAACAGGCGAATGACCCTGCTCTGAGCTCTTCGTTTGTGAATTGTGACCGCTTGAGTGTATGTATCTAATGTGACTCGGCTGGAAGCGTGACGAAGCAATTCTTGCATTACCTTGATATCTGCTTTTGTTGCCCGTAGCAGGGACGAGTAGGTGTGCCGGAACGTATGCCATCCGAGGTGTGCGATTCCGATCTTCACCGCTGCAGGACGGATAAAACTCCTCATGAGAGTTTGTCCCCAATAAGGGTTTTTGCCGGACGTAGCGGGACTCGCAAATACCCAGTCATCTGGTTTTTGGTAAGGTGTGTACTCCTGCCATCTCCTCAGCGCTTCCGCTAGGTAAGCATCGAGCGGAATCGGTTTCTGGGACGCCTCGGTTTTGCACGGTCCCACTACCTGAAACACGATCGACCGTGTGACGCTGATCTCATGTGATTGGAAGTTGATATCCCGCCATTTCAGAGCAAACAGTTCACTCATCCGCAAGCCCGTGCCGGCGTCCAGCAAGACAAGGGTTCGCTCGCGCAGCCCGAGCCTAGCAATCAGCTGCTGAACCTCGCTCGCACTTAGCACGGTCGGGAACTTCTTCCGCTTCGCGCCTTGTCGCACCAATCGAATCGCATTGTGGTTGCAGATTTCATGCCGAATTCCGTGGTTGAAAAGGACGCTCATGATATTTCTGATCTTCGCGCAGCTTGACTTCGCTAATGCTAGCGATCTCAGCCAAAGTTCAACCTCCCCAGCGCTGATGCGGTTCAGCGTGTAGTTTCCCCACCTCGGCATAATCCATTTATTTAGGTAGCCGTCGTATGTCACTTTTGTCGAGTGGGTTTTCCAAAGAATGTCGGGCTTCAACTCTCGCTGCCGATAGTGATCCACCAATTCGGACAAAGTGATTTGACGCACTCTCACTCTTTCACTCCGTGAGTTCATACAAAGATGAAGGCCCGCAATCGCTTGGCGAGCCGCAACCTCGTCACCGAATTCGTTCGTTGTACCAACGACCATTCTGCGATGTTTACGTTTGCCATCTGGTCCAGGTTCTCGCCACCTGAATTCCCAAACGTCTGGTCCGCCGTGTCGTTCAGTTCGCATCATGCTTCCGTTTTGCATGGATTTTCCTTTCTGTGCCTCAAATGCGGATAATTGCCTGCAGGAGTTGCAGGCACAATTCAGGGACAGATTGTCGATTAGGAAAGGCAAAAACCGCAACAAATCGAGGAAAGTTATCGCTTGCCTGCGGAGATAACCTGGCGAGCAAACCTCAGCCCACATTGCCCAAACTAGAACTCATCTCATCGATTCGTTCGTCTCACTTGCGCGATGATCGGCAAGTAAATAGTTTTCGGCTTGGCGT
>Ga0080027_10000236_pt1 | contig 24250 bp, 19 predicted proteins | sample OrgsoiDNA2013046_FD_70962 | JGI IMG/M metagenome (GOLD analysis project Ga0080027, IMG submission 70962) | Permafrost soil microbial communities from the Arctic, to analyse light accelerated degradation of dissolved organic matter (DOM) -... | ecosystem: Environmental > Terrestrial > Soil >... | reverse complement strand
TCCTATAATAAAGATCAGGTGACCGTCAGATCTGTCGGCAGCGATTCGAAGGCCGTAATGGAAACCTTCCCCGTATCTGATATAAGTAAACATCCCCTGACGGTTCATTTTTCCAACCATGCAAACTGGGATTTTGATATAACGATAAGAAAACAAATTGAAACCGAACCTTCGGAATATAGTCATATCGAAACAATATTTGCCGTTTCTGATATTGAAGGACAATTCGAAGTACTGCGAAATCTGCTCATTGCCAATCAGGTAATGGACAGCATGTATCAATGGACATTTGGCAAAAATCACCTGGTTATCTGTGGTGATCTTTTTGATCGCGGAAGGGACGTAACCGCCCTACTCTGGTTGCTCTATAAGCTGGAATATGAAGCGGAAGCGGTTGGTGGATTTGTACACATCATCCTGGGCAATCATGACATCATGAATCTGGCCGGAAATTTTAAATATGCAGATCAGAAATATGCAGATAACGCCAGATTAATGCGTGTCAGCAACTCCGATTTATATACTAAAAATACCGAGTTGGGCCGATGGCTGCTGAGTAAAAACATAATCGAAAAAATTGAAGGCAATCTTTGTCTTCATGCGGGCATTTCATCTCAAATCCTGAGCAAAAAAATGGACGTGGAAGCCATTAACAAAACCTGCCGCCCGTATTACGCGCTGAGTAAAAATCCGGAGTATTTGGGAAATCAGGGTTTGGTTGACTTCTTCAGCAGAAATGGTCCGTTCTGGTACCGCGGTTATTTTGTGAAGCCCAGGGAAGACCAGTCCACCGTTGACCAAACCCTTTCATTTTATCACTGCGACCGGATCATTGTGGGACATACGATTTCCGGAAAAAACATCAGGAGTTATTACCAGGATAAAGTGATCGGAATTGACGTGGACGCACATACTGGTAGTGCAGAAGCCATCCTGATCGTCCATGATAAAGTTTACACAACCGATGAAACGGGCGAATTGAAACCGGTCACGGCCGGTATGTTAAACCCCTAGTACCTATTTATTGCTTGCTCCCTTTCAGATATTTATCGAGGAATCCGACCGTTTTTCTGGAAGCATCCATTTGATTTTCCTTTTTCTGAAAACCGTGGCCTTCATTCGCATAGGTCACATATTCTACCGGCACACCGTTCTTTTTTACCCCTTCCACTATTTCCTGGCTTTCTATCGGAAGCACCCGGACGTCATTCAACCCCTGGAAAACAATCAGCGGTTTATTTATTTTTTGGTAGAAAAAGAGGGGAGAGGTGTTTTTCAGCATGACAGAATCTGCTGTATTCGGATCACCCATTTCTTCATATAATGCCTTACGGAAAGATTCCCAATAAGGGGGTATACTCCGCAGTGTACGCAACCAGTTGGCCACGCCAAAATAATCGACACCCACTTTGAATTCATCGGGATGAAAAGCCAATGCCGACAAAACCATGCAACCACCATAACTGCCCCCCTGAATACCGATTTTTGAAGTATCTATATAATCCTGTGTCTGCAGCCACTTTTTCGCCCAGATACAATCTTTCAGGTCGCCGTTACCATGATCTTTGTTATCCAGCTTATAAAAAGTTTTTCCGTATCCGCTGCTGCCCCTGTTATTAACTGCCAGCACTGCATAACCATGATTTACGAGATATTGAATGTCAATATCAAATCCAATCTGACTCTGGCCACCGGGTCCGCCATGTATATAAAGCATCGCAGGCACTTTATTGCCGGCACTTGCAGTAAGCGGTTTATAATATATGGCCGGAATGTCAAGACTGTCAAATGATTTGAAACGGATAACTTCGGCACGCACCAGTTCATCCTGATTAACTGCCGGATTCAGATTCTGAGTCAGTTGTTTTAGTTCTTTTGTGCCTACACTAAAATTGTAAATATTTCCGGGACTCCGGCTGCTCCCAACCCGAAGTACCATATTTTTTTCGGATTCCGAGAAAAAGACACTTTGGATATCTTCTCCTGGTATTTCCGGCAGGTCAATCAATTTATTGGTGGCATGATCAAAAAGTAAAACCCTGGTTTTCCCATCCTCATTTACATAAATAGTCCGGAATTTTTCATTTTTACTCAGATACATCGAATTAACATCCCAATGGGTCGAATACATCTTTTCTGACTTTCCCGAATGCAAATTGTATTTTACCAGGTAGGAATATTCGCTGCTGTCATTCGTAATATAATACAGTACGCTGTCATTTTTTTCAAACGCTTGCGGGTACCAGGTTGATTCATGGTCATTACTCAGGCGTTTCATCTTTTTCGTTTGAACATCAAAAAGCCATAATTCATTTTTATCCGTGCTGATCGATTTAATCAGTGCAAGATACCTGTTCGATGCACTCATTGCGGCGGGACTGTAGCCTGAATCATTCTGATAAAACAGGGTTGGCGTCCAATGTGCTGTATCCATTTTCCATAAATCAAAAAATTTAGGGTCCCGGCGGTTACTGCTGATAAAAAAAAGTTTCCTGTCGTCACTCCATTTAAAATATGAGTTGGCAGTCTTTAGCCAGGGCGTCAGGTCTTTTACAGTTGTATCACCCGGTGTTTGAAGATATAAATGCGTATTCTCATTCCCTCCCTGATCAGAACTAAAAATAAACTTATTCGTTCCAGGCAGGTACCCGATGCCGAAAACAGATTCCCGGGTAGAATGTGTAAGTGGCTTCATGGAGGAATCAGCAATATTTAATTCGTACAGGTTATATAAGCCGGATACGTTTGAATTGACCAGCATTTTCGACTCATCCGCATTGTAGCCATCGGCATAAACATCCCTGTTGTCATACAACTGCTCAATCGTATATTGTTTTACAGCCGCAACGGGGGGTGAAATTTCCCTGCATCCGTAAAAAAGCAGGAACAGAATAAAATAATAAGGCTTTTTCATATGATGATCGGTATTTAAATATTCTGATACAATTGCAATGGAAATCCCGGGCTACTATACATATTCAACATATACCGGGCAATCATAGAACCTGCACAGAAGATGTTTATGCGCATATACAGAAAGTGATTTTTTCCGGTATTCCATTTTAGAAATCATGAAAACATTGCTGCCATTAAATTGTGCATTCAGTTCCATGGTAAACTGGAGGCCTCCGTGATTGACGATCGCTTTACGAATCTGAACCTTATCTTTTTTACTCATATATTTTTTTAATGCTTAACTCTAAATTATGCAAATAATGCCTGAAACGACCCAAATTCGCATCACATGTCATGAAGTACCTTGATTCGGTTATCGAGTTCTGCTGCTTTCAATAAAGCATAGTCTTTATCAGTCTGTTCCGCATATTGTACGGCAAAATCCGAAACGGATTTGGCAAATACATCACTCTTGCCGATATATCCGGAAATTTCCGGGGCCCGGCCTGCCTTTGCGTGGGACTTGGCAAGGGCCCATCCGCAAAGTGCAGCGTAGTCATTGATCAGTTTGGGGGTGAAATTTTCCACGTTGGCACTTGATTTCATATCCCTTAGCTGACGGATATAAAAATCGTTGCCATTCTTACCCCTGGACCATCCTAGGAAAATATCACTCACGGTTTGCATTAAACGCTGACCATTCACGATGCGTTCCCCATGGTTCTGGAATGTTGAATTCCCGGCATATTTCTCCAGTACAGATGCGTTTCCTTCCTTAAATTGAAGAATAATGGCATCTCTGTCATTTACAGAGAATAAACCGATCAAACAGCGTGTACCGACACTTCCCACTCCAACCACCTTTAAAGCAATGTCCTCAAACTTGTATCTGTTTAACAGCGATTTTTTATCGTCAGCTAAGCTATCATAATATTCATCGAAAAAAACATGACCAGATTCAATCATCTGGATATAATCTGTCGGATGATAAATCAATGGCGGTTCATCCAGGATTTTCCTTTTCCCGTCTTTTATTTCAGAAATCCGGGGAAATACAAATTCATGGGTCCGGTGCTTCGCTTTCTCTGCAATGTTTTTATACCTTTTTACAAATTCTGTATCAGATTTGAACATCTTTAGAATGGAAGATTCATCCAGGCGGTTATACCATATTTCCAGTTGCCGCATCGTCGCAAATTGATTCATTTTTTCAGCATAGGATTGAACAGCTGAAAAGGCCGCCTTCTTATTTTCTTTTTCAGTAAATTCTCTATATCGCCCTGCGACGACGATGCTCGCAGCCAGTCTTTTCACGTCCCATTCGAAAGGTGCAGGCAGCGTTTCATCAAAGTCATTGATATCGAAAACCTGGTTCCTCTCCGGAGTGGCATATCCGCCAAAATTCATCAGATGGCAGTCACCGCAAGATTGCACATAAATACCACTGTTGGGCACATGCGAAAGGTCTTCTGCCATCACGATGGCTGAGCCTCTCAGAAATGCAAAAGGCGATACCAGCATTCTGCCATACCGGATCGGTAATAATTTTTCAACCCTTCCCACACTGGAATCAATCAGGAGTTGAATGGGGTCTTTTCTTCCTTCAGAAGGGGCCATGGCAGCATGTGCTTCGCGCAGCGTATGTATCCGTTGATTTTTACCCTGGGAAATTCGCTCTTCTATTGACGTCAAAGGACCCCAGAGTTTTCTTTCCGGGTAAATAAGCTGATTCGAGGCGGGGTGCATACAGGTAAGGTTTAATCCTGAGAAATTAAGTTTAACAAGTTAAGGATTGCGGTCTGTTTTCAGATAAAATATTTTATCTCTTATATCGTGTTATTTTTGTCGGAATATATAATATAAAGAGGTACCCCCCTTTTGCCCTATGCACAGGAAATTTTTATTCTTTTGTTTTGCAATCGGCTCTTTCATCACGGAGGGATATGGCCAGGATAAGGATTCCATCATCCTTTATAATGGCCAGGTACTGGTCGGGGCCGTGCAGGATGCCAGCCTGGGTGTTATTTCCATTGATGATATTGACCTGAAAATGCAAAATATCAAACTGTTCAAGATTAAAAAACTGATTATCCAGGAGCGGTTTAAAATTGAAACCGTCGACAAACATTTCTATTATGGAACGCTGAAAACGGGTGACAGGGAAGGCTGGGTTGATATTCATACATTGGAAGGAATCAGCATACCGGTACATATCACTAAGATTTACGAACTGATTTCCATAGATGCCAATTTTTTCAGGCGGCTGGATGGGAATATATCTGCCGGACTGAGCTTTACCAAATCCAGTAATATCGGGCAGGTTAATTTTAGTGCAAATATTCATTTTGCAACGAAAAAAGTTGACTACCAGCTAACCACTTCCAGTATCTCATCAATAGATACCTCAAAACTTTCAAGAGATAATGAAGATGCCCAATTATTTGCCGCCTATGATCTGACAGCTACCTGGTTCCTCGCGGCTTCAGTACAATACCAGCGGAACCTGGAATTATCTGTTTCCCGCAGGTACCTGGGCCTGGCCGGTGCGGGTAACCGGCTTTTTATCAAAAAGAACTGGCGGTTACTGGCTGTAACCGGGATCACGCTTTCGCAGGAAAAAAGTCTTGAAGGGGTAAACAGCGGTCTCCTCTATGAAGTTCCGGTCATGATCCAATTTAATTATTATCAATTCCGGAATCCGGATATACAGATCAGCAGTACGCAAACCGTTTATTTTGGCATATCAGAAAAGGGTCGGGTGCGTTTTAACGGGAATACAAGTTTTGCCTGGCAACTGATCCGGTATTTTTATTTGAATTTCAGTCCATACACGAATTTCGACAGCCAGCCGCCGGCAGGCAGCGGAAGTACATTCGATTTTGGGATCATATTTGGTTTATCTTATAAATTTTAAGACCAGCATCATGTCCACCCCCGGGATAAATAATATTGATAACCGGTTTTCAGGGCATTTTTTATTTGTTCCAAGGTTTCCGGGTCTCCCTTTTTTATATGGAAACAGGTTTTCCCTTTCAGGTTTTTTAGGAATCCGGGATCTAATTTTTTAGTTAATAAAGGATCCACATAGATCGGGAAAAAATAAAACCCGACATACCCCTTTTGGATCAGCAGGCTTGTAAAACACAATTCCGGATAGGTTCTTCCCTGCTGTTCAATTTCCTTTCCATAATATAATTCATATGCACCCGGCTTATCTGTTTTGACGATCATATTTCCTTTTGCATAAACAGAAATTATTTTTTTAATATCCTGGAAAATAATAGCCAGTTTTTCGTGTTTTAGTCGTTACGCGCTAAGCATCAACTACCATATATTTACCCGCAAGCTGTCGGGGCGGTACATTTTGTCACCTGGTTTTACTCCGAACGCTTCATAAAATGCGGGGATATTTGCCATGGGGCCATTCACTCTTTCTTTTGAAGGAGCATGTACATTCGTCAACAACTGGGAAGCCAGTCTTTCTTTCCTTTGATTATTTGCCCACCCGTAAGCATATCCAAGAAAAAACCGCTGTGCGGGGGTAAAACCGCCGATTTTTTCTCCCTTTTTATAGGCTGCTGTAATAATAAAAGCATCCCATCCGATTAATAAGCCACCGAGGTCGGCAATATTTTCTCCCTGGGTTGCTTCTCCATTCACATGCTGGGTATCTACCGGAATAAATTCATTAAACTGTTTCACGATCTTCATGGCGTTTGTTTTGAAATGTTTTGCATCATCGGGTTGCCACCAGTCATGAAGATTTCCTGCATCGTCAAATTTTCTTCCCTGGTCGTCAAAACCATGGGTCATTTCATGACCGATGGTTGAAGCGGCCGAATATCCATATACAAAAGCGTCGTCGAGTTCTTCATCCTTTTTGCCGGGAACCATGAATTGACCGGCCGGTATGACAATTTCATTATTACTTTCATTATAATAAGCATTATACGTCTGGGGGGTAATATCCCATTCGGTCCTGTCAACGGGTTTGCCCAGTTTTTTTACCTGTACATTATACCACCATTCATTCGCTCTTTGCATATTCAGCACAAACGGACCACGATCAATAATCAGCGAACTGAAATCACGCCATTTGTCAGGATAACCTACTTTTCTGGTAATTTTCGAAAGTTTTAATACAGCCTTTTGTTTGGTGCTGTCATTCATCCAGGAAAGATGCAGGATCCTTTCCTTATAGGCAGTTCGCATCGCTTCAACAATATCAATATACCGCTGTTTGGATTTCTCCGGAAAATATTCATTCACGAATAAATGGCCAAGCGCTTCTCCCATTACATTTTCTTCTGCATCCAATACCCTTTTCCATCGCGGCTTGGGCGATTCGATGCCGGTAAGTGTGCGATCGTAATTGAATGCATCCATAAAAATCGACTCATTCAAATAATCAGCTGAATTATATAACAAATGAAAAGCCAGGTAATTTTTTAAAACCGACAACGGTGTCTTTATCAATGCCTGGTTAAGGCCCGTCAAAAATTCAGGCTGGCCCACGATGACGGAATCTACCAAAGGGATACCGGATATTTTCATCAAATCAGTCCATTTGATTTTTGAATAACGCTTTTGCATGTTTACCAGATCCATTTTATGATAATTCGAATCCGGATCACGCAGTTCTTCCATTTTCCGGGAAACGGTTGCCAGTCCGGTTTCAAATTGAAATACCGCGTCAGCTGCCGCAACAGCCTTTGAACTATCCTTCCCCAGGGTACGGAATGATTTATATAAATACTGCCGGAATGCTTTTCGTACCTCCTGCGATCTTTTATCGGTATTGAAATAGTATTCCCGGTTTGGCAAGCCCAGGCCGCCCTGCCATATAAATATGGCCATCTGATCGCTTTTCTTTGGATCCTGGGATATTTCAAAACCCATCAGTGCATTTACACCGATTTTACCCAGTTCCGCCGTTACTTGCAGAACATCCGCTACACTGGCAATTTTTTCAATTTTATCCAGGTTCGGTTTCAAAGGCTCCCAGCCCTGCTTTTCAATAGCGGCCGAATCCATCCCGCTAAACCAGAAATCTCCGATTTTCTGCGTTATACTTCCGGGGGCAGACTGTTCAGCGACTGCTTTTTCGTTGATTGTCCGGAGGCGGTTGTAAATATCCAGTTGTACCAGCGAACCAATACCCCAGCGACTCTGATCCGGGGGTATGGGGTTTTTTTTAAGCCATCCGCCATTGGCATAAGAAAAAAAATCGGTGGCCGGATTTACGGTCGTATCCACATTTTCAGCCAGAAAATCAGGGGGTTCTTTTGTTTCTGTCGAATGACAGGCGCTAAAAAGTAAAATGACCAGAAAAAACCAGGAACCATTTCGCATGCGAATCGTTTTTAAATGACAGGTGACAATAGTAAGTGAATTATTGCGCCCTAACTTTACCTTTCAAATAATTTATATGAAATACAGGAACCTTTCAAAAACGGGTGAAAAACTCTCGGCGGTCGGATTGGGATGTATGGGCATGAGCTTCGCTTATGGCCCGACCGATGATTCGGAAAGCATCGCCACGTTGCACAAAGCGCTTGACCTGGGTATTAACTTCTGGGATACAGCCGATATGTATGCCAATGGGAAAAATGAAGAACTGATTTCAAAAGTGTTGGTGCAGAACCGGAAGAAAGTCTTTATCGCCACCAAATTTGGCTTTCGTTTCAAAGATGGTATAGCAGGACCGAGCAATTTACCCGGGGCATATGTCGATTGTTCGCCCGAATGGATCAAACAGGCGGTGGAAGCGAGTTTAAAAAGACTGGGTATTGAAACCATCGATTTATATTATGCCCACCGGATTGATCCGAAGATTCCCGTGGAAGAAACCGTTGGCGCCATGGCAGAACTGGTGAAGGAAGGTAAAATTCGCTACCTGGGTTTATCAGAAGCCTCTGCGGCGACCATTCGTAAGGCAAACAGGGTTCATCCTGTTTCTGCTCTTCAGAGTGAATACTCCCTGCTTTCCAGGGACCTGGAAAACGGAATACTACAAACGATTCGCGAACTCGGTATTTCCCTGGTAGCCTATGCGCCATTGGCAAGGGGCCTGATGACTGCCACTGTAAATGCACAGTCTGCCCTTTCATCCGACGATTTCAGAAGGTCTCTTCCGAGATTTGATGAAGATCATCGTGAAAATAACAAAGCGCTGGCCAATGAATTTTCTGCACTGGCTAAAAAAATGAATATGACGGCGGCCCAGTTATCCATTGCCTGGGTGCTGGCGCAGGGTGAAGATATCGTTCCCATTCCCGGAACTAAAAAAAGAAAATGGCTGGAAGAAAATTCAAAAGCAGTAGAAATCAATCTGACACCTGCTGACCTGCAAATGATCCATGCGCTGATAAAAAAATATCCCGATACCGGAAAACGCTACAGCGAAAAATCTTTGCAGATGGTAGACCTGTAATAATTATTAGTTATTAATTATTATCCAGTTTATAGGTTGAATTGATATGCTGAATAAAGGCAGTCGCTTCCGATTTTACTTTGGTATATCTGTTGAGGAGTACCAGATTGTACGCTTTTATCAGGTTGATATCGACACTGAGCTGGACTAAGTCAGCCGGTTTCAGATTACGCATCGTTCCATTAACCACCGGCATACGGACTACGGCAACGGCCGCATTTTCAGGTGTAAAGTGATTCGATAAAAAAGTTTCGATGTACTTCCCCAGGTATTCGATGTTCCGGTTTTCAAAAGCCTGCAGAACGGTAACCATTTTCTCATAATTATCTATATGCAGTGCAATTTTTGTTCTGACAAATTCCTTTAAATGCAAATCTTTTTTAATGGTTGAAATGGCACCTGCGGAAGGATAAAATATATCCATCCGGTCGCAGGAAACAATCATATCCTGCAGCTTTTTATAATCGATATGACCGGGCGGCTGGATCAGCATGGCGTACAGGCTATCCGTCCTTTTTACCTGGACTGATTCAAATTCAATGAGCTTCTGAACATTGGCCGTATCGTTTTTCAGGTCTTCCCTGAGTTGCCCGGACAGCTCTTCCACGTGATTTTTATCCGTTATGTATTCCCGTACATTCTCAGCAAAAAAACCCATGGAGACAGCCAGGAAAATCATAAGGAATTCCAGAAAATAATCCTTAAATTTTTTCGATCCGTGAGGAACGTGCGGATGATGATGAACTTCCATACCGGATCCGGTCTATTGTTTTGTAAATGGTATAATGGGGGTAAAAGTAATTCATTTTCAACTGGTTCAACTTTTGCAGGCAGACATCATTCCCGGTCGTCCGGATCGTCATCCACGCAAAGGACCATTCGGGCCATATCTCTCTCCTGGTTATAAGGTTCCTTTCACAGAGTTAGGTTTATTTAAATTATTATAATAATTATTCAGATATATTTTTTAAGTTGTTCAATCATTCCACTTAAAAGATAAAACATACCATATGCCTGCAAATTACGACGCCATCGTTATCGGTTCCGGAATCAGTGGTGGTTGGGCCGCAAAAGAATTTTGTGACCATGGTTTGAAAACATTGATGATTGAAAGAGGCAGAAATGTGGTGCACCTGAAAGATTATCCCACGGCCACCATGAATCCATGGGATTTTACCCATCGCGAACAATTGACTTTAGCCATTACGGAAAAAAATCCGATTGTAAATAAGTGTTATGCATTCAACGAAACCTGCCAGCAATTTTTTGTAAAGGATTATGAACATCCCTACATTCAGGAAAAACCATTTGACTGGATCCGGGGATATCAGGTGGGCGGAAAATCCCTGCTCTGGGCCAGGCAAACACAGCGATGGAGTAAATATGATTTTGAAGGACCGGGGCGGGATGGATTCGCGGTGGAATGGCCACTGGCTTATGAAGAGCTGGCGCCCTGGTATTCCCATGTAGAACATTTTGCAGGAATCAGCGGAAATTTTGATGGCCTTGACACATTGCCTGACGGCGATTTTCTGCCGGCCTGGGAAATGAACTGTGTGGAATCTGAAATCAGTGGAAGGATCAATGCACTTTATAAAGACCGTCATGTGGTCCAGGGCCGTTGCGCTCATCTGACCAAACCCAGGGAAATACATATTCAGCAGGGCCGGAATCCGTGCCAGGCGAGAAGCGAATGCGAAAGGGGTTGCCCTTTCGGCGGATATTTCAGTTCCAATTCTTCCACTATTCCCTGGGCGCAAAAAACAGGAAACCTGACCATACAAACAGACAGTGTGGTGCATTCCATCATTTATGATGAAGTGAAACAAAGAGCCACCGGTGTTCGCGTGATCGATGCCATTACAAAAGCAGAAACGGTTTATTATGCAAAAGTGATTTTTGTGAATGCAGCCACCATGAATTCAAATCTGCTCCTGCTGAATTCTGTTTCAAACCGTTTCCCCCAGGGATTTTGCAATGACAGCGGACTGCTTGGAAAATATATCTGCTTTCACAATTACCGTGGATCGGTTTCGGCGTCGTTTGAGGGACCGATGGATAAATATTATTACGGCCGCCGCCCCACACAACCCATGATGCCGAATTTCAGAAATGTTCATAAACAGGAAATGGATTTTTTGCGGGGATATATGGTCTTTTTTGGCGCAGGCAGGATGCACGGAAATTCATCGGCAGACAATTTATTAGGTGCTTCTCTGAAAGAAAATCTTTCTGAAGCAGGTCCCTGGATGGTATTTTCCCAGATGCAGGGAGAAACCATCCCCAAGGAAACCAATCATGTCAGTCTGAGTAAAGACAGAAAAGATGCCTGGGGAATTCCCGAGCTTGTCATGTCGGTGGACTATGATGACAACGATCTGAAATCGATGAAGGATTATCTGGAGCAGACTTCCGAAATGCTTTCAAAGGGTGGTTGTAAAATTATGACGGCGGCAGACAGTAAACAGGCGCCCGGACTGGATATTCATGAAATGGGCGGATGCCGGATGGGAAAGGATCCGAAAACATCCCTGCTGAATAAATACAACCAGTTTCATCTCTGCAAAAATGTATTTGTAACAGATGGTGCAGCCATGGTTTCAACAAGCACTCAAAACCCGTCCCTGACCTTTATGGCTTTCACGGCGCGCGCCGTGGATCATGCGGTTTCAGAATTAAAAAAAGGAAACATATGAATTCATATGATGCCATCGTGATTGGTTCCGGTATCAGCGGGGGATGGGCCGCAAAAGAACTTTGTGAAGCCGGGCTAAAAACACTCGTATTGGAAAGAGGACGTGATGTGGTGCATCTCAGGGATTACCCGACGGCGATGTGGGCGCCCTGGCAATTACCGCATCGCGGAGCCATGCCGGAAAAGTTTATGATAGAAAATCCCCTGATCACCCTGGCACCCGGTTTTGATGAATCCACCGAACATTTTTTTATAAAAGATAACGATCATCCCTATGTGCAGGAAAAACCTTTTGAATGGATCCGCGGATACCAGGTAGGTGGTAAGTCCCTGATCTGGGGCAGGGCCTGTCCCCGCTGGAGCAAATATGAATTTACTGCACCCGCCCGTTACGGATATGGCATTGAATGGCCCATCGGATATGATGATATCGCCCCCTGGTATTCTCATGTTGAACGATTCGCTGGTATATGCGGAAATAAGGACGGACTCGAAGCCATGCCCGATGGGGACTATCTGCCGCCCTTTGAATTCAATTGCGTGGAAAAAGATTTGCAGAAAAAAATAAGTTCAACCTATAAAGACCGCTTTATGATCCAGGGCCGGTGGGCCCAGCTCACTGAGCCGAAGGATATTCACAAACAGCAGGGCAGGGGGCGTTGTCAGTCCCGCGATCTTTGTATGCGTGGATGTCCATTTGGTGGTTACTTCAGTTCCAATTCTTCCACATTGCCCTGGGCTGCGCGCACCGGAAATCTGACTATGCGTCCGCACAGCGTTGTTCATTCCCTCATTTATGATGAAAAGAAAAACAAAGCAGTTGGCGTACGCATCATCGATGCATTGACACTTGAAACAACAGAATATTTTTCACGCATCATTTTCATGAATGCATCTGCGCTGAATACAAACCTGATATTGCTGAATTCTACGTCAAATCGTTTTCCAAATGGATTTGGAAATGACAACGGCCAGCTGGGAAAATATATCTGTCATCAGAATTACCGGGGATCTGCCGGGGGGAAAATAGACGGTTTTTTGGATTCTTATTATTTTGGAAGAAAGCCGGCGGAATCTATGATGGCGAATTTCAGAAATCTGAAAAAACAGGACATGGATTTCGTGGGCGGTTATATGGCATTCATGGGCTGTTACCGCAGAAGAGCGGATGGAACCACCAATGGTCCGGAGATTGGCGCTGATTATAAAAAAGCTATTTCTGAAGCAGGGAACTGGGGATGTTATATGTATATGCAGGGAGAAACGATCCCGAAACAAACCAATCGCGTTTATCTGAGTCATGATAAAAAAGATCAGTGGGGGATTCCCTTACTGGTAACTGATGTTGCCTATGATCACAATGATGAATTACTCCTGAAAGACTTTTTGGAGCAGGCATCCGAAACCCTTTCAAATGCAGGCGTAAAAGATATTTATACTGACGATAATCACTGGGCACCCGGAAGGGACATTCATGAAATGGGCGGCTGCCGGATGGGAAAAGACCCGAAAACTTCCCTGCTGAATGGATGGAATCAATTTCATACCTGTAAAAATGTATTCGTAACAGACGGAGCCTGCATGACAAGCACCGCTAATCAAAGTCCATCCATTTTATATATGGCTTTAACAGCCCGCGCAGCCGGTTTTGCGGTAAATGAGTTGAAAAAACAGAACCTTTAAAAATTGTCAATTGTTAGTTGTAGGGGATAAACGTCCTTGGGAAGAGCAGCCAGTAGTCATTTACAATTAACAATTGACAATTAACATTTAAATTGCGCTTGTAAAATATGTGGTTTGAGATACCTGCGTGCTGTCAATAAATACTTCTGGAAATATAAATGGAGGCTTTTGCTGGGCCTCCTTTTTGTTTTTCTTTCAAACTATTTTCGCATCCTGGCTCCTCAGGTTACAGGATATGTTGTGAATACAGTGGAAAGGGAATTGACCACTCTGTCACACGAAAATTCGTCGCATCCTGCTTCCCCAACCACTCAAAACCGAAATGCAGGCACCCGGAAATCCGATACGGCGAATTACGATATCCTGGTCAAAAAATTCATCCGCACACTCAATTCCACCAAACAAAATTTCGGACATAAGGTCGCGATATCCGGAATCACCTTGCTTTTGCTGGCGATCATCGGTGGTGTTTTTATGTTTTTTATGCGACAGACCATTATTGTCATGAGCCGCCATATTGAGTTTGACCAGAAAAATGAAATTTACCGGCACTACCAGCAACTCGATACATCTTTCTATAAGATGCACAGTACGGGTGACCTCATGAACCGGATGGCTGAAGACGTCAGCCGGGTACGCATGTATACCGGACCGGCCATCATGTACCTTGCGAATCTCTTGGCCACCATCGGTTTCAGCCTTTATTTTATGATCCGGAAAGATGCCCTGCTTACAATGTATGTACTGGCTCCCTTACCCATTTTGGCCGTGACCATTTATATGGTTAACAACCTGATTCATAAAAAAAGTGAACGGATCCAGGCCTTACTGAGTAATCTTACAACCAATGCGCAGGAATCTTATAGTGGGATCCGGGTAATTAAATCCTTTGTGCAGGAATCAGCCATGCTGAGTTTTTTTAGTGCGAATAGTGAAGATTACCGGAAAAACGCCATCGGACTGGCCAAAGTGGAAGCCATTTATTTTCCTTCGATGGGTTTGATCATCGGGTTGAGCACGCTTTTAACCATCATGATAGGTGGTTTTTATGTTATTCGGGGTACACACCATACAGATCTCGGAACCATTACGGAATTTGTGATATACATTACTATGCTAACTTTCCCGGTGAGCGCCATCGGATGGGTGGCCAGCATGATCCAGCGGGCTTCCGCTTCTCAGAAAAGACTGAATGAATTCCTGGAAACCAGGCCGGTTATACAAAATTTGTATGCCCCGGTCAAACAGCCGCTCACTGGAAACGTATCTTTCGATCATGTTGATTTTATATATCCCCATACCGGAATTCATGCTGTAAAAGATTTCAGTCTGGAAGTGAAAAAAGGAGAAAAAATAGCCATCATTGGAAGAACCGGTAGTGGCAAAACCACCCTGGCCCAGTTACTGCTCCGCTATTATGATCCCACACATGGCACCATCCGGATGGATGGCAGAGACCTTCAAACCCTTGACCTGCCTGATTTCCGGAACCAGATTGGATATGTTCCCCAGGATGTTTTTCTATTTAGCGATACAGTCACCGGAAATATCCTTTTTGGTATGGACCGGAAATCCACAGCAGCAGCAAAAAAAGCAGCTGAATTTGCCAGTATTGATAAGGAAATCGGGCAGTTCTCTTCAGGCTATGACACATTGATTGGTGAAAGAGGTGTTACCCTGAGCGGTGGCCAGAAACAGCGGATTTCCATTGCGCGTGCCCTGGCCGGCAATCATGAAATTGTGATTTTCGATGACTGCCTCAGCGCAGTGGATGCCCGTACAGAAAAGGAAATCATCACCAACCTGTACAATTATCTTCAAAATAAAACGGCATTTATCATAACCCACCGGATCTTTACCCTGTTTGAATTTGACCGGATCGTGGTGCTGGACCAGGGTAAAATGGTTGAAACCGGTACACATGAAGAACTGCTTTCAGGAAATGGCCATTATACCCGGCTTTATGAACAACAGCAAAAAAGCGGAGAAGAGGTCCAAACCCACGACTGACGCGTCCTGCGTAAAAACACGCATGTCCCGGTTAATGGTGGCCCCATGATTGGGGAATTTTTTGCCAGTTCAATAACAATATTATATTTGTATGGGCTTGCTTTATTTTTTTACCTAAAACAACAAACGTGGCGTACGAGAACAATGACAAAAGAATGGAGAGCGTGTACAGCAAACGAATCAGGGCCGGTAAGCGTAGGACTTATTTTTTTGATGTACGGGCTACACGAAGCAATGATTATTATCTAACGATTACTGAAAGCCGTAAGAAATTTAATGAAGATGGATATGACCGGCATAAAATCTTCTTGTACAAGGAAGACTTCAATAAATTTATCAAGGCTCTTACTGAAGCAGTAGATTATGTTAAGACTGATCTGATGCCTGATTTTGATTTCGATGCTTTTAACCACGACCAGGTTTCTGAAAATGGAGAAGGGCATCATGAACACACAGAATCACCACCAGATCTCGTTGTTCAGGTTACTGAACCGGAGCCGGTGAAGGTAGAAGCTGTTACAACTGAACCAGAACCAACATCTTCTGCTCCCGACCACCTGGAAGAAGTGGATAAGTGGTAGTTGTTATTTATTAATTGTTAACGCTTGAAATAATAAATTTAAAACCTCCGGATGGAGGTTTTTTCTTTTAGCCCAATGCTTATTATTCCGAACAACGGTCAACGGTCAACGATCAACGATCCACGGCTATAAACTCAGCAGCACGTTTCGTGATATTCGCCCAATAAAAATGTTCATAGAAATCAGCGGGCATGAAGGCCCTCATCTTCATAGCGCGCACGACGGCTTCAGCAAATGAATTCCAATCATTGTCCGGACAAACCAGTAGTTTTCCGTTGCATAAACCGGGATCAACACCGATGGCTCCATTTTCTGTTGAAACAGCATTTAGATTAAATGCCAATGCTTCCACCAGTTTTGTTTTAATTCCGCCGCCGGATTGTACCGGGTTTAAAAACACATCACATCCTGTCAGGTAAAGTTCCAGGTTTTCTACATACCCCAATATTTTAACATTGGGATATGATGAATTTATTATTGCATCGGGAATATCCAAACCCATGATCAATATTAAATAAGGGAGTCCTTTGTTTTGTAATAAGGGATTTATTTTGAATAACAGATTTTCCAGTGCATCTCTGTTAGGTGAATATTGAAATGAACCGTTAAACAATAATAAAGATGTGTTTACGGGTATTTGCAATAGTTGTTTGAGAATTTGGGAAGAAGAACCCTGGCTTTCCATGGATGGTGGACCAGCAATTTCAGTTCCGAAACTAGCCGTGATACATTTCTTATCGTCCAGACTGAATGCTTTGATCGCATATTTTCTGTCTTCATCCTGGATAAAAAAATTATAGTCGGCTTGCCGGTGTGTCATTTTTTCATAATTCCATAAAATGTGCCACCACCATTTTCCCAGGCTCCTCCAGCGAATCCCTTCTATATTATGCGAATGAACGACCAATTTCACAGCACAAAATTTTTTCAGTAAAATGCCCAGCCAGCCATAATAGGAATGTTCCAGGATCAGATGCGTTGCTTTTTTTTCGCGAACCAGTTTTCTGATAGTGAAAAAAATAAACGGGTTGATATACCGGAGTTTCGAATTACTTAATATGTTCAGCAATTCATATCCTTCCGCAAATGACGGTTGATTTTTTTCGGTTGTTATAATTGTAACATGATGATATTTGGAGAAATATTTATAAAAAAGGGCGATGCCTTTTTGTCCCCCGGATCTTGCAGGAAGGAAAGGATATGAAACGAGGGATATTATATTCATTCTTTGACGCCTAAAGCTTAAAGATTAAGGCCTAAAACTTTTGGCTGATGGTTGAAGAGTATGATGAATTCAAATAACAAAATAAATTTTCAAAACTATTTTCCAGTTTTTAGGCCTTAGGCTTTAGGCGTACAAACCCCAATACCTGTAAAGCAGCTGCAATCAATAATAAATATGTAATGATGGAAGCCCATATACTCAGCCGGTTACCCATAATATACGATTGTGGTTCGAAACGAAATTCTATGGTATGATCACCGGCTGGAATCGCCATTCCACGCAAAACATAATCAACTTTACAATATGGCGATTGTTTTCCATCAATAAAAGTATTCCATCCTTTATCGTAATAGATCTCACTGAACACAGCAAACTGGTTTGTTTTGGATTTGAAACTGTAAGAAATTTTATCATTAAGATTTTCTATCAGGCGGATACTGGCAGCACTGTCTTTCATAGGCATATACGGAATCCGGTCCGCGAAAATATTTTCTACAATGGCCGTATCCCTCACATTGATACTATCCAGGGCCGACATTTCCTGGTCCGCATTATTAACGAAGTGAATATTTGAAACAAGCCAGCAGGAACCGAAAGCGCCCGGGTTCAACATAGCTTCTTCCCGTCCGTCCTGTGTTTTCCTGATAATATATTTTGTGTTTAGCATATCATATACGCGCTGATTGCCTTTTGTTAGCTGGTGTTCGATGAGGTCATTATAAAGGGCCAGTTTGGCCGGATGATAACCACCTACTGAATTGTGAAAATAAGAGGCGTGGGCATTCTGGAACGGATCACCGCTACCCATATCCAACACCCTGAAATTCTTTTCCGGATCTGCCTTTATACGTTTATCTGCATCCGACATGGTAAACGCCGCTTCAATCGTTTCGGGTTCCGTATACGTTTCCTCACTCAGATATTTGTTTCCTTCGGTCAGAATATCAAAGGAGCTGAGAACGAGTAAACCGGATAACAATATAACCGGCTTGTATTTTCCCTTAAAATAAAACCAGCAGAGACCTGCGGCCAAAACAACAAATATGATACTTCTTAACAGATCCTTCTCGAATATACTTTTGCGATCCTCGTGCAGAGCAGACATCCAGGTATTCACAGTCTGTGTGGCCTGTTGTTGCATGTCTGCAGTGGGTTGTTTGCCCTGTCCCATTTGACGGGTAATATAGGATACAGACTGGTCCTTTATGCGAACATCATTATCTGATTTAAAATCACTCATAAATAAAATGAGGACGCTGAGTAATATAAGACCACCGGACAGATACAAGACTTTTTTGAATTTATTGAAATCCAATTCCTTTCTTTCCACGGAATTCACGAACTCGTATAATCCGAGTGAAGCCAGTAAGGCGAATCCCAGCTGGGGCATGACAAGGGCCATGGAGGGTGCACGAAATTTACTGTAAAACGGCAGGTTGTCGAATAAAAAATAATTTACGAATGCGAAATGCCTTCCCCAGGCCATCACGATGCCGACTATACAAATAGTGAGAATCCACCATTTATGCCAGCTTTTCACGTAGATCATTCCAATTATAAATAAAAAACAAATCACAGCACCCAAGTAAACAGGACCGCCGGTAAACGGTTGTTCGCCCCAATATGCATTGCCATTTGCCATCTCTAGCGCATTATCCTCTGATATACCGGCTTCCATTAGTTTATCTGCAAACTTTGAATTATCTGTAATCAATTTACCGGAGCCCCCGCCACCCTGCATGCCTGGAATGAATAAGGTCAGCGTTTCCTGTATTCCATAACTCCAGGAAAACGCATAATCCTTATTCAATCCACCCAGCGTTTTGTTTTTTGTATCGACAGGAGTAAGTTGTGATTTTCCGCCGCGCATCGTTTCCTCGGCAACTTCTTTAGTTGGAAGGAGGGTATAGGCATAACTTAATAATCCGATGATCAGCGAACAGGCGATCAGGGAATAGCTTATTAAAATGTGTTTGAATTTGATTTCCTTCCGGTTCGTTATCAGGTATACGATCGCAATGATGCCGATCATGATACCCGTATAATAAACAATCTGTAAATGCTGAGTACTCACTTCCAGCCCGAAAAAAACCGTCATCAACGCTGTTCCGCCCAAATATTTTCCACGAAGGATCAGCAGAGTACCGGCAATGACTGCCGGTAAATAACCGATGGCGATCAGTTCTGTATTATGTCCAACCGAAACCAGTATAGGATTAAAAGTTGCAAATGCGTATGCGATTGAACCCAGCAGGGAAATCAACAGGCTTAATCCGAATACCTGCGTAAGAATATAAAAGCAAACGCAGGCGATGAAAAAAAAGTAAATGGGTTGTGGCCCCACATAAAACAGATGATTCAGATAGCCGATATTGATCGGTGACGTTCCTTCAAAAGCAATATTATAACCCGGCATCCCACCGAACATGGATTCAGTCCACAAAGGATAATGCCCGTATTTTTCTCTGAACTCTATTGATTGCTGGGCCATGCCGGTGAAACCCTGAACATCGGATTGCCGGAGTGTTTTCCCCTCAAGAGCCGTCTTATTAAATGCGGCAGAAACGATCCAAAAAACAACAATTGCGATGATATGCGGAAGGGCTTTCTTAAGAAGCGATGAATTCATACAACTGAAACTGATTAATCAGGCAAAATAATGCTATTTTATGCAGAAATTTAGATTTTTGAACTATGGCTTTGTTAAGGATGCTCTGTCGCGCGGCTTTCATTTGTAATGTATGTTTCATGCTTGCACTTGGCATATTGTGGCTTAAACATCCGCTGAATTCGGATCCGGGAATCAGTGCCCTGATCATTGTCATGGGATTTTTTCTCGCCATTTTCCTGAATATCGTGGTGAATCTTTGGATGCTTTTTCTTCGCTTTGCCAAAAAACCAATGGAAGGCATTCCGCATTCCCTCATTTATATAAACGGAGGGTTCCTGGCCATCCAATTAATCTTATTAATCAAATGATTCGAAAAATCCTTGATGACAAGCCAACGAAGCTCTTTGTTTTCTTTACCGCATTTTTTATAGCCAACGCGCTGATTGCTGAATGTATCGGTGGTAAAATTTTTTCACTTGAAAGCACACTTGGTTTCAAGCCATTTTCTTTTTCTCTATTCGGGCAATCCGGGCTTTCTTTTACACTTACTTGTGGAGTTTTATTATGGCCCCTGGAATTTGTGATGACAGATATTGTAAATGAATTCTATGGTCCTAAAGCCATACGCCGGATTTCCTATATAGCTGTTGCATTGATTTCATATGCTTATCTTATGTTCTTTATGGCCATGAATACATCACCTGCTGCTTTTTGGGTGATCAGCAATCAATCCAGTGGTGTTCCGGATATGCAGGCAGCTTTCAACGGTGTGTTTGGACAGGGGATGCGGATTATTATTGGTAGCCTCATTGCTTTTCTTGTGAGCCAGATTGTTGACGTAACCATTTTTCATAAAATCAAAAAACTGACCGGTGAAAAGCACGTCTGGCTGCGCGCCACCGGATCCACCATTGTATCGCAGCTCGTAGACAGTTATATTGTATTATTCATCGCTTTCGCAGGAAAATTCAGCTGGCAGCAAATCCTGGCGATCGGTATGGTAAACTACAGCTATAAATTTATCATGGCCATTGTATTGACGCCGTTGATTTACGGAATCGAAAGAGCCATCGAGAAATATTTCGGTCACGAGCTCACACACCGCATGAAGCAATCTGCGATGGGAAATATTATTGATGAAGAACCCGTTGTTGCCGGGTGACGGTTACCTCAGGCTTAATTCCATAACATAGTCATCCATAAAATATCCATGGCCGATATCGAGCAATTCTTCTTTTTTAACTGTAAATCCCATGGTTTTGTAAAAACCAACGGCTTTATTATATTTATTTACATTCAACTGAAGCGACCTGCCCCCGGCCGCTTTCACACGTGATATGATATCATTCATCAAATTCCTGCCCAGACCCTTACCCTGTAATCGAGTATCAAGATAAATTTTATTCAGTTTAAAATCTCCTTCCATATTGAGCAGGGTATAAGAAGCGAATCCGGAGGCCTTTTCTTCATTATAAATAATCAGGAAGATCTGACCGGATTCAAATTGTTTTACGAGATTCTCAGGAGTGTAAAAAAGATCCATCATGTAATCGATCTGAACAGCTTCCACGATATCCTTATATGTAACCGGAAATATCTGAAGCGCCAGTTCGCGGATCTGCCATAAATCTCCTTTTGACAAATTCCGAACTTCAATTGTGTGAATAGAAGATTCCATTGAGTTAACTAATCGTTTAAAAATTTCAATTTGAAAATTAACACTCAGGTAAACTAAGCGGAACCTGCATGGCTAACCCGCCATCAGACGTTTCTTTGTATTTACTATTCATATCCAGCGCCGTATCCCACATTGTGCGGATGACGGCGTCCAGGGAAACTTTGGCAAAATCTGGCATACTTTGTAAAGCGAGCTGGGAGGCTGTGATGGCTTTTATGGCTCCCATGGTGTTTCTTTCAATACAGGGTACCTGGACCAAGCCGCCAATGGGGTCGCAGGTAAGTCCAAGATGATGTTCCATGGCAATCTCAGCGGCCATCAGTGCCTGTCGTTGGGTTCCTCCCATACTTTCTGTTAATGCGCCTGCAGCCATGGCGGAGGAAACGCCGATTTCTGCCTGGCAACCACCCATGGCTGCGGAAAGAGTAGCTCCTTTTTTAAATATGCTGCCAATCTCAGCAGCTGTTAAAAGAAAAGAAATGATTTTTTCTTCCGGGAATGCTTCAGTAAAACAAATAAAATATTGAAGAACCGCAGGAATGACGCCTGCTGCTCCATTGGTAGGAGCGGTTACAACTTTTCCGAATGATGCATTTTCTTCATTCACTGCCAGGGCAAAACAACTTACCCAGTCCAGTATGTATTGAAAGTCTTTCCCACCTGCTTTGATCGCCTCCACCCAGCTTTGATAATCTGAATAGGTTCTTCCTTTCAGTAGTTTTTTATTGAGTGCCGCTGCCCGCCGGTTCACCTGCAAACCGCCTGGTAAAACGCCATCCGTATGACATCCTTTATACATGCATTCCTTCATTACATGCCAGATATTCGCCAATTGTTTTTTTATTTCAGATTCTTCGCGCCAGACCTGTTCGTTTTCCATGACTACATCATGAATGGGCAAACCGGTTTTCATGCACCAGTGAAGCAGGTTGCCAGCCGTATCAATGGGAAAGGGGAGCTGTACTGTTTTTTTTTCAGAAGAAGCGCCCGCTTCTTTCTCAATAAATCCCCCGCCAATGGAGTAATATGTTTCCGCAATAGGTGAATGCGAATTAAAATCGCCCAGGAAACTAAGTGCATTGGGATGATAAGGCAGGGATTCCTTAACCAGGAAATCAATATCCGTTGACGGGTCAAAAGTAATGGTCAGTCCTGGCGCGAGACTTTTCTTCACCTGAATCCTTTGTATAATTGAAGGAATGATCGAAGTATCAATGGCGACCGGATCATAACCGGCCAAACCCAGTTGAACGGCAATATCGGTTCCGTGTCCTCTTCCTGTTTTTGCAAGGGAGCCATATAATAAGACCTGCAGGTGACTGAGTTCTGAAAGCAGACCCTTCTCTCCCAGAGACCGGATAAAAGCCTGCGCTGCCCGCCAGGGGCCTAATGTATGAGAACTGGAGGGACCAACAGCAATTTTGAAGATATCAAAGACCGAAATGGGTTCGTACGGCAAGAAAGATGTTTCGTCTAAATTACAATAAAAAACCCTGAACATGTGTCCAGGGTTAGATTAGCAGGTAGTGTGTGGTTACGGCACTTGGAATAAAAATATTAGCCTTGAACAATAAGACAGTACCATAGTCCGAAATGCTGCACCATTTATTTTTTTTCGGATTTTTCCAGTTTTTCCTTCTTGGCTAACAGTTCAATATACTGTTGTTCATTCTGTTCCCACTTGAATTTCCTGGAAAAAATGGCAATGAAAACAACAATCAGTATCAGGGCCAACAGAAGAACACCAGGATTAAAATCTTCCGTTCCGCGCATCATCGTGGCCCTTTTATACCAGCCGGAGAAAAAATTGAGCGTGATTGGGATTACAAATAGAAGTGCCAGAGGTATTCCCAGTAGAAATTGCCGGAATGTTCGTTTCTGTTTATCCCGGTTAGCTGCCCAGTATATAATAAAAGCTTCCTCCTGATCGGTGAGCATGGCGGATTGGTTTTAAATTGATCCGGATTGTAAATATTGAACAAAATTGGAGGTTTCGGCAGGTATATGGTTAGTTTTCAATATTTTATTTTAATTTTCATATAATTATTTACCTGGATTCGCGTTCGTTAATTACTTTTAAAAGGTAAATCCACGACTTTGAAGATACCTCAGTTGCTCGTACAGTATTTATATGATAACCGAAAGATGTCTCTTCCGGGTCTGGGTATCTTTACCCTGGATAAGTCTGTCGTACTTCCTGATGAGAATGATCGTGCCATGCCTTCCATGCCCAATGCAGTTCAGTTTCAGAATGCAAATATAGCAGCGGCGGAAAAAGAGTTGATCAGCTTTATTTGCGAGAATACCGGAAAAATCAAACCCCTGGCAATCTCAGATCTGGATTCCTACCTAAACCTGGGAACAGAGATGTTGAACATCGGTAAACCTTTTTACCTGGAAGGGATTGGCACAATTACAAAAAACAAATCGGGCAAGTTT
>Ga0080027_10000235_pt1 | contig 24297 bp, 19 predicted proteins | sample OrgsoiDNA2013046_FD_70962 | JGI IMG/M metagenome (GOLD analysis project Ga0080027, IMG submission 70962) | Permafrost soil microbial communities from the Arctic, to analyse light accelerated degradation of dissolved organic matter (DOM) -... | ecosystem: Environmental > Terrestrial > Soil >... | reverse complement strand
CTTCCTGCGTCCGCCCCAGAGCGAGCAAGGCAATAATGTCGGCTTGTGGCAAAGGAGGCTCAGACCGGTACGTCACATTCAGTTTGTCGGAAGTGCCGTGAAAACCGATTTCGATATCGTAATCACGAACTCGAATGCTGGCCGCCAAATCCAGAACAGGATCAATCTTCACTGGATTCGTGAAAGAAATATCCCCGCGCTCCAGGTCATATTTCGCGCCGTTGAAGAAAATCTGGCCTTCCTGAATGTTCGTCCTGCCCAACAGCACGGGCTTCGCCATCGTTCCCCGCAGGCGCAGGTCAGCGTCTCCGGAAACACGGGCCAGCGAACTATCGAAACGCAGATCCGGAGCGGTATAAATATGCAGGTCGAACTTGATTTTGTTTAACAGCGAGTCTGAACCCGTGAGCACTCCAGCCTGCCGATTGCTGGCCAGATATGCGCCGAAATCGAAGCCGGGACTTAGACTAAATCTGGTGATCTGCAATTCGCCAGATAGAACAGCCCCGTTGGAGGTCCCCGAAAACCTTAGGTCCGCGTTCGCAGTCGAACTCATCCCCGGCGGATAGCGCAAGCGCACATCCTGGCCCTGCGCCGTGATGTTGAATTCCAGAAAGCGACCGTACTGCATATACCCGCCCAACTGGATAAGTCCGCCTCCGCTGCGAGCCGTGAGTTGCTCAATCTGCAATCGGTCTTGCGTAAAGATGAGAGTGCCGTTGATGTCCCCCAAAGATGCAGGCTGACCGGGAACGGCAACACCGCCCTTCGCAACCGTGACCTTCCCTTGCAGAACGGGCTCGCTCAATGTTCCCGTAGCGCGCCCCTGAATATCGACGGTACCGGTCGTCAGAAAATCCGGATACATGGTCTGAAGCAGGCCGAGGTTGAGTTGACCGGAAGCATGCATGTCCAACTCGCGGCGCCCGGTCGTCTCCACAGTTCCACCAGCCGTAAGCTTCGTGTTATCGCCGACGAAATGGGCCTCATCCAATTGAAACATGTGATTTGCGACCCGGAAACGGATTGGCCCGTCGTTGGCGATGCTTACGTTTTGCAAAACGGCAGTGAGTTGTGCCACCTCAGACGTAACTTCGAGATCGGCGGGACGCCGCGCCGGTCCGCGAACCTGGAGTGTCCCTGTAAACGTGGAGTGCCCGGTCACGCTGCCGCGCAAATACCTTTGCAGCAGCGGATCGAGATCCATATGTTCAAAGCGCGCCGTCGCTTGCATGGGCCAATCGTCATGCAGTTGGACGTCGCCATCCAGCGAGAGATTCTCGCCCTGGAACGCTGACCTACCCGCCAAGTGCAGATTGGTCCCGCGGGTTTTGGCCTCCAGATGGAAGCCCCCCTGGTCCTCATCGCCGTAAGCCAGGTTTTCAAGATCGACAGTGGCGTCCACCGAAGGCTCGGCCGTCGTACCTGAACCGGAAGCAGCAAATCGAAGCCGCCCAGCCACGGGAGTTTGACTATCGCGCAGTTTCGGTAGACCGGCCAGTTCAAATCCTTCGCCGGTCAGCTGGGACCGGAATGTCCCAGCGTCGACGTTATATGCGACTGTCCCGTGCACATGCCCGGAAACGTACTCCGCGTCAATCTCCTGCATCGTCAGTCCTGGCCCAGCCCAGACAACTTTGGCATGTGCCGCCGGAATCGTTTCGCCGTAAAGTACGGCGTTCTTAACACGCAACGTCCCTTCTCCGTGCGGCGCGCTTTTGTTCCCGCCAAGCTCTCCGGCAAACGAGACGCGCCCGGAAATTGGATAGGAGTAGCCGAGAATGGCCTGCAATTCCTCTATGCTTGCATTTTGCAGGGAGAGCTTGAGATGAATGAGGCTCTGGGGTGTAAACGAGCCCTGGTCGAGGCCAACCTCCGCATCGAAATTGACCTGCGCTGTCCCTTGCTGGAGCACCCCGTGCTGAGCCGTCACGCCATGCGTAGATGCTTGGACCTCCGCCGTCAACCGATCCCAGCGCATGTGGTCGAGTGCGGAGTGGCTGACCCCGCGCGGCGTCAATTGAAAATCGGTAAGTTCGGCCTTTCCCGCCAGCACCGGCTGACGAAGGCTGCCGCTCAGCCATCCTGCAAAATGTCCGTGACCACTCAAATTCAGAGGAACCTCGGCGGTTCCGCGGAAGCCACTGAGCATCGCCTGCCATTCCGAAAGATTGGCGGCGTTCACATCCAGGCGAAGGTTGGACGAATTCGTGCCCAGAGTGCCCGAGGACGAGATGTGTGTGCCCCGCGTGTTCAATTCAACCTGTGCGATGTCGACCGAATCGTTTGTACCATTTACGGTCCCGCGATATGTCCCGTGGGCTGTTCCGGACAGCGGCAACGTTCCGGAAGCAATCTGCCCTGGCGCAGCAACTTGAAGGTCGGCCTCGGTGGCCGCGGTCTCAATTCGCTTGGTCCACGTGCTTTCCAGGGTGCCCGACGCAACCCCAACCGCATGCAGACGATCCACCGGAAAATCGCGCGAGTTCAGCAGTGAGAGCATCTCGCCCGCGGCCAGGTCACGCAATTTGAGGTGCACTTCGCCCACGGAATCCTCACGCTTCTTACCCCGTTCCACTTTTTCAGGCGCTCCCATCCAATGGTTTACGCGCGCCTCGCCGGTAATTACGCCCCCCATGGCGCGGGCCTGCAGGTCCCGAAACTCAAGCCGGTCGGTGAGAGTGTACTGCGTCGAACCCGAAGGGACGCGAATACCTCCGTTGTCCATCTTCCATACGCCGTCGCGTACGTTCAGCTTCCCAGTGGCGGAAAATCCATCTTCCGTCCACCTGCCTTCGCCCTTGATATCAGCCGTACCAGCGGCAAGTTCCTTGGTACGGGAGACGGAGCCGGTATCGGCGATGTCCACCTGCGCTTCGTATTTGCCACTCACCTGTGGGTGCACGAAGTCCTGCACTTGCCCGGTGAATTGCAGATGCGATCGGCCGGAAGCGATGCTGAAGCTCTTGATGTCCAAACGCCGGCGCGTGAGCCCGAACTCCAGATCGCCACCCCACGAGAATGGGCGCAAATCCTGAAGCTTCGTATCCACCTTCTCCAGGTGAACTTTGCCTTCGAAGCGGCGACGGAATAGAGAATGTGACATTCCTCCAGAGATGCCATTGGCGGTGAAATCCACTGGAATGCTCTGATCATTCCAGATCAATTCTCCGTTGTGGACTTCCAATCTGCCGATGGACATATCAAAAAGCTGTTCCGGCGCGGGACGAGGGTCAGGTGGTCCGGTCGGCGCAGGAATGTTCGTAGTTCCGTCTTCAGCAAAGACCACCCGCACCACCGGGTGCTCCAAAGTCAAGCGACTCAGGGCAACCTTCCCTCCGAGCAGAGGAAGGAGTTGCACCTCCGCTACCACAGCATCAGCATGTCCGAACGGGATGGAACCCGCCTTTTCCGTACCATGAATCGTCAAATCCCGTCCCTCGAGCCGCAAACGGAATGGGATCATGTGGAATCCACCGAGTTCCACGCGACCTCCAGTCGAGTCTTGCAATGCTGTGACCACGTGGTTGTGCAACCGAGCCCGAAAACCCTCCGTCGTCGTGAACCAGGCCGCGGCGATCATCAGCGCGAAGAGCAGGCCGAATACAGCGAGAAAGAATCTCCCCCAGCGACGCCGCTTTGTTTGCGGCTCCTCCGCCTCTGAAGGGCGATGCGGGCTTGAGCCTGGCATGGGCGACTCCGTCATGGCTTCTCCGTGGTCTTCGGCAGCCCGACATTCATTTGAATGTTGGCTTGAGCACGAAGTGTCTGTAACCAGGCGGCTGTGGCTTCCGTCAATTTCTGCTGGGCCAGGATTTCCCGGATTTGGGGCGTCACGTCCGCCAAGGCTGCTGGTCTGGCGCGCTTAGCGTGCATGGCAGGCTCATACACGCTCTGGTAGTAGCGCGCAATTTGTGGCGAGTCAGGCTGGGCGCTGGACCGCAAACGAAAATCAATGAGGCGGAGGCCGTCGAGTTCCGTCGCAACGATGGCCTCGACTTCTTGTTCGCTAACTCCGTACCGTGTGAGAATCGTGGCCCACCCAGCGTCGGTGGAGGCCTCGGGATATTGCTGGCGAATCTCATGAACTTTCTCCGCGATGGCCTCTGGAGAACTACGATTCACACTGGAATTTTCCATCTCGGCTCGCAGGAGCTCCTGGTCGATCAAGCGATCCAGTGTCGCGCGTCGCGATGTTTCAGTCATGGATTCCAAGGACTTGCGATCCAACAAAGCCTCAAGGCGGGTGGCGGTGTCCCACTCGCTGAGCAGAATAGTATGACCGTTGACGACCGCGACTACCCGCTCGATGGTTTCCGCTCGACAGGGTAGGGTCGCCGCCGCGAGCACCAACGCGAAGGTCAAGAGAGGAAGTCGCATCAGAACGTTTGTCCGATACTAAAAAATACATTCAATCGCCGGAGGTTCTCTATATGGGGCGCGACAGAGTTCTTGGGTCCCGTAAAGTTCCGCACTGGAAACGTCGATGGGTTCAGGTTGTAGCCCAGATCGAGGCGGACGGGACCGATGGGCGTTTTGTAGTGGATTCCGGCTCCCACAGCGGCCCCCACGTAGTTGAAATCACAGGTTGAAGTGGTCGGCTTCAGGGACCGGCAATCCTGAACCCCCGTCTGATGCAGACGCCCTAACCCCTTGAGCATGTTTCTGGTTGTATCGAAAACGTTTCCCATGTCATTGAAGAGGACGAAACTCAGGTTGTCTCCCACGTAAGGCCAGGTCACGGGTGGGAGCCGTAACTCCAGACTATTCAGGAATAAGGCCGCTCCGCCAGTGGGCTGGCCAGAACCAAAATCGCGAGGGCCCGCCTGGTTGATGGAAAACCCCCGATGGGAATTAGCGCCGCCCGCAAACAGCCGTTCCGGCAGAGGAATAATGGTGAAGCCCGGAATCGGAGTCGTATTGGCAACCGGCAGTGCCGTGCGATGGAACGTGTCTTCGAACCCGATGCGCGTCGACCGCGCGAAGACGATGCCCTTCTTGCCGATTGCATGATACGTGGAATTTTGAATGAGTATGCGGGCAAAATCCGCGCCCGAAGCGAAGAACCGCGAGTCCCAGCTCAGGTCGAGCGATGTGTTGTTGCCCTTCCGGGGATCGATGGGGTTGTCTCTCTTATCGCGAAGATAAATCAGCCCAGGGCCTCCGACGCGCGCCGCCTGCGACAGTAGGGGAACGAGCGCGGGGTCAAAACCTGAGGCCAGATCCGCTTTCACTTGCCGGTAGCTGAAGCGGTAGAGATACGTGCTTACGCGGTTCAACTTCTGCTCCAACTGGACCGAACCTTCGAGTCTACGCGATGTAAAGGTGCTAACGCTCAACGTGTTGTCGTAGAAGGTGGTGAAGGTCAGGCGCAGCTTCTCGCTGTCCAGGAAGCGGGGCGCTTCGTAACTCAACAGGCCGCGCTGCTGTAGCGCGCCAACGTTCGACTTGAAAACGATGCTGTGATTCAATCCCAGAAAGTTCAAACGGGTAACATCCAATGACACGCGCGGACTCACCCCGGTCTGTCCTTGAGCGCCGTTCGCGGGTTGACCGGTCTGCGCCTCGAAACCGAAGCCATAATTGAACGCATAGCGGGGCGCCTCGCTAACATCCACGAGCACATTCTTGTCACGCTCATTGCCTTCCGGATCTTGCAGCGCCACATCGACCTGGCTGAAGATCCCTAGGTCATACAACTGCTGCTGGGTGGAAAACAAATCCCGTTGGCTGAGGGCATCGCCGGAATGGATCTTGACTTCGCGATCAACCACCTTGTCTTTTGTGGCCTCCCGTCCGGAAATCAGCACCCTGTCGACAATCACTCGCTCGCCCTCGTGGATCTCAAAAGCAATATCCATGTGGTTCGCTTCGGCGGAGGGCTTGGCCGAAACGTCCAGTCGGGCATCCGGATACCCGCGATTCTGATATTCCGTCAGAACTTGATCGCGATCGTTCGACAAGTTGTACTCCGAATAAGGCTGGCCTTCCGTGCTGGTGATCTGATTGCGAAGATCGTCTTCTGGGATCGACCGGTTCCCGCTAAAGCGCGATGTCCCCACCAGCGTCTGCGCGCCTTCGACGACGGTGACGAAAACCGCTAACTGATTTTGCGAACCTCGGTAGTCGTCCTGGGCCTTGCCGGTGATGTTGATAGTTTCGAATCCGTTGGCGCGGTACAGCTCCTGCAGACCCTTGATGTCCGAGTCGAGCAGGGAAGTACTGAAACGTCCGTGCGAAGACAGTCGACTGGCTGCTTGCACCTGCATGCGCGTCACCAGCGTTTCCGTAGGAAAGTATTTGTTGCCGTTTACTTCCAACTTAACCAGCTTGTGGCGGGCTCCCGGATCGACGTCGTAGATAATGTGCAGTTTCTTTCCACCACCGCGATCTTCCTTTCGGGTGTATTGCACCTTGGCATCAAAGAACCCGCGACTTTGAAGGTAGTCGACGAGATTCAGACGGCCCTCGTTCAGCAGATCGTCCTCAACGGCATTCTCGTCATAAACCGGTACGCGTTCCTTCAATACACGGTTGCTGATTTTTGCGCCTTCGACTGCAATTTCCACAATGGGGCCGGGTTCCACATGGAAGGTGTAATCGACTGTGTTCCGTTGTGGATTGTAAGTCCGATCCAGCATCGAAACCTGTGCCGTATAACGCGACTGCTTGCGGTATTTGTTGCGCAGGTGATCGATCGCGCTGCGAATGTGTTCGGCAGTGACGCGATCGCCGCTGTGGAAATGCGCGGCTTCTTCCACTTCCGCAAGAGCTACCTTGGTGTCTCCGGTCAACTTGATCTGCCCGACATGCGCAGCGGGGCCGGGCGTCACTTGCAGATGAATATTCACCTGTTGCGTGTCCGGCTGTGGCTCTTCTCCATAGGCTGTGCTGGACTTGTAGAAGCCATTGTCTTCCATCAGCACGCGGATACGGTCTAGTGCTTGCGTGATCTTATCCAGCGTGAGCCGCTCCCCCAGTTGAAACTTGGTTACATTCGTGATTTGGTTCACCGTCGGCCGGTCCGGTGCTCCATCGACGCGAACCGATCCGATGAAATAGTTGAGCTGCACAACGAAGGTCAAGCTGACCCCTCCATCGCTCGTCTTCTGGGCCTGGGCAGCCACATCGGTGTAGCGGCCGGTGCCATAGAGGTTACGAATCGTTTCCCGGACCTTGCTACGATCAAGAAGGTCGCCGTTGTGCTGTGTGACCAGCGCCTGGGCCTTGGTCTCGGATCCAGCCCGAAGTCCCGAAATCTGAATTTCACGCACCGGCAATCCAACGTAAGAAAGGATATTGCTGGAAGTTTGCACAATCGCGGCGGCGGCGGCGGGGGAAGAAGCCGTGACGATGGGGGATTGGGTCGGCGCACCCGTTTGCGCCTGTGTCGTCGCCAAAAGGGCCATCAGTGGCAAGACCCACGGCGCCATGCTCCAAAATGCCCAAGATCGCAAATAGGTCCCTTGCCTTCTATGTATCGACCGGTGTGAGCGTCGTCTCTACGATGATCGAGGCGGCGCACCGCGTTGTCCCCGGCTATCGTCCTCTCGAAACGTTCTTTAAGGCACACCCTATAATAAGGGGGTACTCGGCGCGTGACGTATGTTTAACGGGTTCCCTGCCAATCCTGATCCGTCCTTCCCACAAATGGCCAGCCCTTTCGAAGACCGCTACTCCCGGCAGATCCTTTTCCAAGGGATCGGCGCAGCAGGCCAGACCAAGCTCGCCGAAGCTCGAGTGGTGATTGTTGGCTGCGGCGCCACCGGCTCAGCCGTGGCGGCCCTCCTCGCGCGCTCCGGAGTGGGGATGCTCAGGATCATCGACCGCGATTATGTGGAAACCAGCAACCTGCAGCGCCAGACCTTGTTCGAGGAATCCGATGCCGCCGAATCGCTGCCTAAGGCGGTTGCCGCTGCGAGAAGAATTGCCTCATTCAATTCCCAGGTCTCGGTCGAGTCAAAAGTAGCCGATCTCACGCCCGCCAACGTGGACGAACTTCTCCGCGAGACCGATCTGATTTTGGATGGCACGGACAATTTCGAGACCCGGTACCTGGTGAATGACTTCGCCGTGAAGTATGGGCGCCCGTGGATCTATGCGGCCGCGGTGGGTAGCTACGGCGTAACGCTCAACGTGATCCCCGGGGAGTCCGCTTGCATGAACTGCCTTTTCCCTGAGCCGCCCGCAGGGACCGTTGAGACCTGCGAGACAGCGGGTATTTTGAATTCAGCCGTAAATCTGGTCGCCTCGATCGAAGCAACGGAGGCCCTCAAGTTCCTGGTGAACGCGCGAGACAGAATGCGCAAGACTTTGCTCTCTTTTGACATCTGGCATAACGACCGAGCCGAGATTGACGCAAGCACGCGCCGCGAAGGATGCCGGACCTGCGCGGAGCGGAACTTCCTTCACCTGGCCGGCATAGGACGACCCCACATCACCCTCTGCGGGCGTAATTCCGTGCAGATCCACGAACAACACCGTCCCATTCGATTTTCCGAGTTAAGTGCCGCTCTCGAGCCCCATGGGAGGGTGCGTTTCAACGATTTCGTCTTGAAGTTCTGGCGTGAACCCCATGAAATCACGCTGTTTCCCGACGGCCGCGCCATTATCAAGGGCACCACCGACACCGCCGTCGCCCGCAGCCTATATGCCCGATTTGTAGGAAACTGAGGCTTTCTTTCCGGGACGCTTTGCACCGGGTTGACGGGTCGCGCCGACTTCTTTACCCTTGCAATCTGGCGGAACCACCCCGTTCAGACCCAAGTTGGAGGGTCAAAACCGGGCGTTTCAGAGTGGAACCGACCCAGATAACACGGAACCAGAAAAAAGTTGCATCGTCCCATCGGTAACTCGCAACACGTACAACGAAAAGACACTTAGGCTGCATCTACTCATTAGCAGCCAAAGTCCAGGGCGCATTGACCGACGCAACACCAAAACCAAGCGGCGGGATGTCCGAGGCTGAGGCGATCGAGCGCGCCCAAAAGGGCGACGGCGAGGCGTTTGAAGCTCTTTACAGTCTGCACAAGCGGCGGGTGTATTCGCTTTGCTTGCGGATGACCGGGAATCCGACCGACGCTGAAGATCTGGCGCAGGAAGCCTTCCTGCAATTGTTCCGCAAAATTGCGACGTTCCGCGGCGAGTCGGCATTTTCGACCTGGTTGCACCGTATGACGGTCAACGTGGTGCTGATGCAGTTACGGAAAAAGAGCCTGCCGGTGGTTTCGCTCGAAGAAACGACGGATGGCGAAGAGGATTCGCCGAAGCGCGATGTGGGCGCGGAAGATTTGCGGCTGGCCGGAGCGATCGACCGTGTCGAGCTCAATCGAGCGGTGGAAGACTTGCCGCCGGGCTATAGATCAGTATTTGTTCTGCATGATGTAGAGGGTTTTGAGCATAACGAAATTGCGAACATGGTGGGTTGCTCCATCGGGAACAGCAAGTCCCAGCTGCACAAGGCAAGAATGAAGTTGCGAGACATCCTCAAGCACCAAAGAGCCGGAAAGGCCGAAAAGAGGAATGCCTGATCGAAGGAATTTCGATCCCCAGCGTTTAAGCACCACTAAACCCGTGAGATACGGCGAAGCGACATCAGGGTGGGCGTCATGTTGAACTGCGAACAATTCGAAGAACTGCTTCCAGAAGTGGTGGACGGCGGCACGTGGAATTCCGAACAGAGGACACACGCGCAAGGTTGCGCGAAGTGCTCCAGTCTGGTGGAAGATTTGCGCCAGATCGCGCAGGAAGCTCCGGAACTGGCTGCCATGCACGAGCCCAGTCCAAGGGTCTGGGAAGAAATACGGAAATCCCTGCTGGCTGAAGGCATTATCCGTCCCCAGGCGAAACCCGGACGGCTCATGGATTTTTTCTTTAGCCCACGCTGGCGTCCCGCTCTTGTACCCTTGGGCGCGATGGCGGCGCTCGTCATTGTTTTCGTGGCCTACAAGTCCGACAGCAGTCCCAGCAACACCGCGCAGATCGCCCCCATGGTAGATGCTCCGAAGGTCGCTGTGCTGGATGATGACGATGTGCAATTGCTCGACGAAATTTCCATTCGAACCCCGGCGCTGCGAGCTACGTTCGAAGACAATCTACGCAATGCCAACGCCTATATCCAGGATGCCAAGGAAACCGTCGCTAAGAGTCCCGACAATGACCAGGCGCAAGAAGATCTGATCCACGCGTATAACGAGAAGGCCATGGTCTACGAGATGGCCATCGGCCATTCGTCACACTGAGTTTTGACGTTGCGAAGTTTGCGGCGAAGAGTTTTGCGGTATTGTTTACCTTAGTGATCGGGCTACGCGGGCCTACCCTCCTGCCAGCCCCGGGGAAGTTGGAACTTATGGATAGCAAGCAGCGCGCATCGCAACGCTTGATCGTGCATGGTCTGGTCCTTACCGCCGCTGTTCTGGCGGCCTCGCTCGCCACCGCCCAGACACAGCAGGAAAAGCGCTTCACTTGCGGTCCCAAGCCCACAGTCTCTGTGGTCAATGAATATGGCCCCATCGCCGTCCACCCCAGTACAGGAAACCAGGTGGTGATCCGCTATGTCCTCCATTCCGACAAGGTGGAAGTTGACACGAATCAAGGCGGGGATCAGAGCGGGGACCGGATTACCGTCGAGTCGCACTTGCTTCAGGGTGCCACCGGCGACAGCGCCCAAGTGGACTACGAGGTTCTCGTTCCAGCCGGAGCGGTTGTTTCCATCCACTCCAATAGCGGAACTTTGAGCGCGGAGCACCTGACCGGGGACGTTTCCGTGGAAGGTGCCGCCACGCCAGTCGACCTTCGCGGCATGAGCGAAGGCCACATCCGCGTTCGCACTCTCTCCGGAAACATTCTCCTGGCGGATATCCGCCAGGTTCACGTGGTCGCCAACACCATCGGTGGCGACATCACCATGCGGAACGTGGATGGACCGCTCGTGGAAGTCAGCTCCAACAATGGCAAAATCCATTACGATGGCGATTTCGGGGGCATGGGCTCTTATAAGTTGAACAGCCACAGCGGTGACATTGATGCCAGCATCCCCGCCACCGCATCGTTCGATGTGACTGCGACCTCGGTCAAAGGCCAAGTCGACAACGACTTCCCCCTCCAACCCAAATCGCACTCCATCACCATTCCTGAAAAAGGACATTCCTTTGTAGGTGTTGCCGGAAGGGCTGCCTCCTCGGTCTTCCTCCACACTTTCAGTGGTAAAATCCGCCTTAAGCAGCGCTAAATCCAACAATTCACAGGGCGATGCGAGTCCAGAGGGACTTGTGTGACCATGACGACCCCATCCGACGTGTCTTTTCCCTCCGACGCGTCTTGCCAAAATACCGCAGCCGACCGAACTCCGGTCAAGGCCGTGTTCCTGGTGGGATTTATGGGAGCCGGCAAGACGTCGGTTGGACAAGCCTTGGCGACAGCCCTCGGTTGGCGGTTTGTGGACCTCGACACGAGCATCGTGGCAAAGACAGGCCGCAGCGTTGCCGAGATCTTTGCCCAGGATGGTGAAGCGAGTTTCCGAAAGATGGAGCACGACGAGCTTCGCGACCTACTAACAGAGAGGCACACGGCAAATGCTGTTGTTTCTCTGGGTGGCGGAGCCTGGATGCAGCCGGCGAATACCGAGCTTCTAGGGTCGGCTTCCCTGCCGGTCTTATTTTTGGATGCCCCAGTCGAGGAACTTTGGCGGCGCTGCCTGCCCGAACAGAAAACTCGCCCCTTGCTTCAGAGCGAAGACGCCTTTCGCCAGCTGTATGCCGCGCGGCGCAAGGCTTACACCCAAGGTACGTCGCTCGTGGACACGCGAGGACGCTCGATTGAAGAAGTTGCCTCGCAGATTCAGTTACTTTTGGGACTTGCCGGGACGAACGCCACAACCTAGGACTATATAGATATGAAGCTTTTCAGCTCCCTCGTTCTGCTGCTTTTCGCATCGTCTACCATGCTCGCCGGCAATGAGCCTGCGGGAACAGCCGTGGATTCGGGATCCTTCGGCATTTTTGTCAGCAACAAGCGCACGGCGACGGAGAAATTTTCCATCGAACAGAGCGCGGATGGAAGCCTGGTGACAACGGATTTCAAGGCGGAGGAATCCAACGGTGCGCACCAGACGACCGAACTGAAGCTGGGCGCGAACGGCGACCTGCGGCGCTACGAGTTTAAGGACCTTGCTCCCGGTTCGGCGCAGGCAGTGCTGGAGCCCAAGGATGAGTTCATGATCCAGCACAGCACGCTGCTTCCGACCGACAAGCCGGAAGAGCACCAGTACATCCTGCCCGCCACAACCAGCGTGCTTGATGACTTTGTGTTCGTTCATCGCGAGGTGCTGGCCTGGCGCTTTCTTGCGCTCGGATGTCGCCAAAAAGATGGACAGATTCAGTGTCCTCTGAAGAAGAAGCTCAATATCGGGGTGGTGATTCCGCGCTCGCGTACCTCCATGCTGGTGGGCGTCGAGTATTCCGGACGGGAAAGTGTCTCCATTCGCGGCAAGCCCCGGGAACTCAATCTGTTCGTCCTGAAATCCGAAACCTCCGACTGGCAGCTTTGGCTCGACGACGACTACAAAGTGGTGAGAATGGTCATCCCCGACCTGTCCACCGAGATCGTCCGCGATTAGCGACGGCGCGATTAAAGACGGCGCGATTAGAATTAAGGTCGAAGGACCGATAGGCGGAAACTTTGGCACCGGTTGACTCACGCACGTCGCGCATTCTCTTCACGGTGCTGCTGTTCGCGCTGGGGCTGTATGTCGTCTATTCCGTTCGGCACACGCTCATCGCGTTTCTCTTCGCGATCTTCTTCGCTTATCTCATGGACCCGCTGGTTTCCCGTCTGCAAAAAGTAGTGCGCGGACGTACCCGCGCCATCGCCCTGATCTACGTCGTGCTTCTATCGCTGGCTGCCTGGCTATTGCTCTCCGTCGGCCCGAGAATCGCGCAGCAAGCGACGCGCCTGACCGATTCGGTCAATCCGCTGGTGGAGACTCTGAGCACCGGCCAGATCGCCGATCAGATTGGTGCCCAAAACGGGTGGAGTTCCCATACGCGTAAGTGGGTGAAGACAATCCTCGTAAACCATCGCGCCGAAGTTCTCGACGTCGCCCAACGGGTGGGAATACGCCTGGCCGAAGCCGCGAAGCAAGCCTGGTTGCTGGTGCTGGTGCCCATTCTTTCGATTTTCTTTTTGCGCGATGGTCACGCCTTTGGGCAGTTCCTACTGAATTCCGTGGAGAACCGCGCTCAACGTGAGCTCCTCGAAGGCGTCCTCACGGATATGAACCAGATGCTGGCGCATTTCATTCGGGCGCAGTTGAGTCTGGCGCTGCTTTCGCTCGTGGTTTATTCGATTGGCCTTGGTGTCATGCGCGTGCCCTATGCCATGACGTTGGGTACAGCAGGTGGACTACTCGAATTCATCCCCGTAGTCGGACCGCTGGTCGCTGCCGTGATGATTCTGGGTATTGCTTTATTGCTGGGATATCCGCACTGGGTGGGATTAATCGCATTTCTTGCCGTGTGGCGCGGAATTCAAGACTACGTCTTCTCGCCGAAAATCATGGGCGAAAAGATGGAACTCCATCCGCTGGCGGCCATCTTCGGGGTTCTGGCAGGTGGTGAGTTGGCTGGAGTGCTGGGCGTTTATCTTTCCATCCCGGTGATGGCCAGCCTGCGTATTGTCTGGCACCGGTGGCGGCTTTATACCGAGAAGCGAACGTTTGGGCCGCTGGGGGACTACGCGCTGGGGGCGGGGTTTTCGTCGCGGCAGTAGCTCCAGTTCCCGATCTCATCCTGTGCCGGACTAGCACCGACGTACCTTGACAGCCCCAATGGGCGACCGCCAGCATCGATAATCAGGAGGCGTCTATGCGCCGTTGGCCCTCGATTCTACTCGCCCTCACTCTCCTCGGAACCTCGGTCGCCCAAAACAATGGGAAAATCGACTCGGCGCAGTACTACGAGCGAGGGATGAACGCCCTTCTCGGCACAGGCGTCAGTCACAATGACCAGACGGCGCTACAGGCGCTTCGGACGTCAGCCGAACTCGGATATCTTCCGGCCCAGACCGCAGTGGGCTATTTTTATGACACCGGAAACCTTGTCGCCCCAGAACCTGGACAGGCCGCCGAGTGGTATCGCAAGGCGGCGAAGCAGGGGGACTCGTTGGGCGCTTGGCTGGCGGGCAGGCTTTACTACACCGGATCGGGTGTCGCCCGGGACTCGAATGAAGCGGCATCGTATTTCCAAAGCGCCGCCGACCAGGGAGATCCGTTTGGTCAATACTTTCTGGGCCTGGTGAGGTTGGATCGCCAGGATTACGCGAAAGCGGCGGCGAGCTTCCGCAAGTCAGCAGAGCAAGGCCTTCCACAAGCGCAGTATCAGCTAGCGCAGTTGCTCAAAGACGGCAAAGGCGTCGACCGAGATAGATTCGAGGCCTATATCTGGCTGCTTGTTAGTTTGAGCGCTGGAAATCAAACCGCCTCTTCCGATCTATCTTTTCTCGAGGGCGACTTAGGTTCAGCCCAGTTGCAAAAGGCGAAGGCTCGTGCCCGAGAACTGGAAAACACTGCAACACGCTCCGTAGCTCCTCACGGGTGTACCGGCTGGCCCGGCGAATTTGCTGCTGTGCCGAGTCCACCACCTCCAGATCTACAGAGGTTTTGCCGCTAGAGCAACACGTTACCTGCGCACGGGCGAGGATGTCCGCGCCTCCATCGGCTTCACGGCCATCCAGATCAACCACGCTACAGTTCCAATCATCCCGCACCATCCACCAAAGCGGATGAGGCAGGCAATAGTTGTGTCGTAGGGCAACACGCCGAGACTGGTGAAAATCGTGTTCCAATCATGCTCCACAAAATCGGGATCGCCCGTCGTCACGAGCGGTAAAACCATCGCCCGGGCATCGGCCATGTAGGTGGCGGTGTAGAGCCAGTTCTCGAAGAAGAAGAAAAGGGAGAACGCGAAGGCGGTAGTCTGCAGCTGGACGAAGAAATAGACCGCCAGTAGCAGCGGTACCAGCCACTGGAGAAGTGTTCCGCCCCACAAACCGAGCGTCCGCCCCAGCCAGCCGAAAAGAAGATGTCCGCCTTCGTGAACCACTAGGTTGGCGCTATCGATGAAGAGGAAACCGCTGGTGTTGGTGGCGGCATAGACGAGGAACGCGAGGTAGAAAGCCGTCCAGCCGATCACGGCAGGGCGGGAAACTTCGGCCCAGGGTGTCGTCCAGAGTTCCGAGTCTCGGATTTGTTTCAACACGCGGTTTCCCGGGGAACTTTTGGGGCTTTTTGCCGAAGCCGGCAGGCGGGGGCGCCTGCCTCCACGTGAGTGTTACGGGTTCGAGAGTTTGGCATTCTAGGAACCGATCTCGCGCAAGAGCGCTTGCTTGATGTCTGAACGCAGATGCGATCCGTGCAGAGTCTCGCGCAGCTCGGGAGGGCGCAGGGAATGAGCGAATAGGAGCGCTGAGCCAAGCGGAGTCTTTTCATTTCGCAGAGCGGCCAACCGCACTTCGTGCCTCACCGACCATTTGGGATGATGAGAGACGGTCTCGACAAATGCGTGCGAGGCATCGGGACGGAGCAGCGCCTTGACGACGCCAGCTTCGGTAAGCCGTCCGTTGCCCAGAGCGATCTGCACAACGCCGCGATCAGCATCCATCAAGAGCGCTCCGGCCAAACGGCTAGTCGACCGCCGTGCCAGTGTTTTTCGCTCGCCTAAAGAAATTGTCTTCACGCGAACCATCACGGCGTCTTCGCAGGCGCGTAGAACTTCCGCCGGAACCGTCGGGCTTAGCGCCACAGCCGCCAGCTCGAGAGTCGCCATGTTACGAACAAACGGCAACCAGACCTGACGAGGTGTATGCCGATGCAGCAACAGCGCACGCTGGACTTTGCGTCCGCTGGCGACGGCGCGGTTCTTCGCGAGCACTTCGATCGCGGCGGACGGTAGCGCAGTTTGCCGCAGCAAAGCCAGGGCGAGAGCCTCATTGAGGCCAGGATCGGAAGCAGCGGCGAGGAGAGCCTCAACCGAGTCATCGGCTGGGTTGTGGGCCGGACGTGCCTCGGGAATCGGCGAGCCAGTGGAAGCCATGTTCGTAGGTCAGATCGCAAAGTCAGATTGCAGAAGTCTCAGCTCACTTGCTTTGATCCCAGCCGCGGCGCGCTAGCTGCAACGCTCCCAGCACAGGATCGGAAAGCTCCGGCAGCAGCGTGGCGTTGGGCAACTGAGCCTGAAGACTATTGTAGAAAGCTTCCCGCAGATTGGGGGCGTGAGCGAACGCACCGCCGGACATGGCTACTGGGACGCTGACATTGGCCGCGAAGACCCGGGAAGCAGCGATTTTGGCCAGGGCCGCGAGTTCCCTGCCCGCACGGACAAAGACTTCGACGGCGAACGGGTCTCCTCCGTTGGCTGCCGCGACGACTTCCGGCAGCAGCGCTCCAAAGTCCGGCTGCGGAGTGGCGTTGAGAGCCGAAACGAAATCTTGGTCCATAGGGAGCTGCAAAGGCAGCAGAATACCAACTTCCATTCGTGAAACCTGCCCCATCTCGCGCGCACGAATGAACGCCGCCACCGCCGCTCGTCCGATCCACGGCCCCGAACCTTCGTCAGAAATCGCCCAGCCCCACCCTCCGGCACGAGCCGTCTCCCCTTGGCTGTTGCGGGCCAGCGCGATGGAACCGGTTCCGGAGATCACAACTACGCCGGGGCCGTCGGCGACGGCAGCCTGCAAGGCGGTCAGTACATCCGCTACCAGAAGAACCTCGCCGCCAACCAAGGCCTGCAACGTGTGTTGAACGAAGTCGTGCACTTCCCTGCGGCCCACGCCGGCGACGCCCGCTACGGTTCGTGTTAGCTGCGCGGGTGCGATCTTCGCATTCGCGCAAGCGCCGAGAACCGCTTTGTGAAGCGCTTCGCGAGCGGCGTGCTCGCCGAGCCGGACGACGTTGGAACCGGTGCTATCGGCGCGTCCCTGAATCGCCGTCTCGTCGGCGACGAGGCACGAGGTTTTCGTTCCGCCGCCGTCGATGCCCAGGTAGTAAGCCACGGCTTGTTTTACCACAGGTAAGTTCGTGTGGCGCGGGCGCCCTCGCCCGCGAGGTCCTGAGGCCCAAAGCTTTAGGACTTAAAACGTTCTTCAAGCTTCAAGACCCCGCGGGCGGCGGCGCCCGCGCCACACGAACTTAAGAGGTTGAGATATATTGCAAACACTGGTTTACGCCCTTCAATGAATTCAACTCAATGATTCCAGATCCCCGCGAACGCACTCTGGCCCGCGATCTCGGCGTCAGCCATGCCGGCGCCATCGTCGTCGGCACCATCATCGGCAGCGGTATTTTCCTCGTCCCGCAGGAGATGATGCAGGCGGTCGGCTCCGCGCCCCTGGTGTATTTAGCGTGGGCCGTAGGCGGTTTGCTGTCGTTTTTCGGCGTGCTCACTTATGCAGAACTGGCCGCTCTCAAGCCGCAGGCTGGGGGTGAGTACGTCTACGTGCGCGATGGCTACGGTCCCCTGGCGGGTTTCCTCTATGCCTGGACTTGGTGTTTTATTGCCAAGCCGGCATCGATTGCTTCCATCACAACTGCACTCGTTCGTATCCTCGGCTCTTTCCCGATCTTCGGATTTCTATCGCAGCCCATCTCAAATCACTCGTCCCTAAGCTGGGGTCAGATTTTCGCCGTTGCTGCGACACTCCTGATCACGCTGCTGAATTATCTCGGCGTGAAAAAAGCCGGAGACTTCCAGCTCGTCTTCACGCTCCTCAAGATCGCCATGATCCTCGTGATCGTGGCGGTCGGCTTTAGCTATGCTCAGGGCTCACTGGCTCACTTCCAGGAAACCTTCACCGGCGCCAAGGGCGGCTTCGCCGGATTCATGGCTGCGTTGGTGGCCGCGCTATGGGCCTACGACGGGTGGAACGATCTCACCATGGTGTCGGGTGAAGTGAAGAATCCCGAGCGTAACCTCCCTCTGGCGCTGATCTTCGGCGTCGGCACCGTCGCATTCCTGTACCTGGCAGTCAACGGCGCCATTCAGTATGTGATGCCAGCCGCCGCAATCGCTGCGTCGCCGCGGCCGGCTTCCGACGCTGTTTCGCACGTGATCGGACCGGCCGGAGCTGGCCTGGTGGCGGCGGGCATGGCGTTGTCCATGCTGGTGACGCTGAATGGCACAATCATGAGCGGTGCGCGCGTGCCGTTCGCCGTCGCCCGGGACGGCTACTTCTTCCACGCACTCGGCAGCGTCCATCCACGCTTCCGCACACCCTCAGTGGCCTTGATCGTTCAGGCTGGACTCGCGGTGATTCTTCTCCTGTTGGGCGGATCATTCCGGCAGTTCTTTTCGCTGGCGATTTTTGCGGAATGGCTGTTTTATATGATTGCCGCTAGCACAATCTTCATCTTCCGGCGCGGCAAAGTAACCCAAAGTACCTATCGCACTTGGGGCTATCCCGTCGTTCCAGCGCTCTTTATCCTCGCTTCCGCTGTTCTCCTGTACTTCACTTTCACCGAGAATTTGCGCTACTCCTTTTGGGGCACACTGCTGATTTTGGCCGGAATCCCGGTCTTTTACGCCTTCTCCTCGCTTCGCTCCCGCACAACCCATTCCCGCTAGTTCCCGAAGTGGCTTCGCCCGATTACCTAAGTACAAGGTCATTTGACACATTTACCGTGTCCAGATTTCCACCTAACCTTGAACTCACCCGCGATCTCCTCCCCAATCGTGAGTCCCAGGAAGCAGGAGTGTTTTTTCATGAACCAGCCCGGCCCCAATCGCCGCGAATCCCACCCGCAAATCAGGCTGCTGCCTGGCAAGCGGATCGACTGGCGCACGCTTTGCGTCAGCTACGGCGCGCAAGCGGTATTGCTGCTGGTCATCCTCGTAATGGGCATTCTCACGCCCGAAAAGATGAATTTGAAGACCTACAAGATCGAGACCGTGTCGCTGAAGCCGTTCGAGCCACCGCCGCCGCCAAAAATCAGGATCAAAATGCCCAAATTGGTTGCGCGCCTGCAGCCTCCGGTGGTGATCGAGCAGCCAAAATTGATCGTTCCGCGAGAGATTCGCAAGCCCAAAGTCGAAACACCGGAAGTGGAAGCGCCCAAGATCGTGAGTGTTGAGGCCAAGCTCAATCCAGCGCTGCTGGATTCGAAAAAGCCGCTGCCGGTCACGATTCACACCGGAGATTTTGCCGGTAGTGCGCAGCAGCCTACCGTGAACAAACCAATTGAGAAAGTGCAAACCGGCGGATTCGGTGACCCTAATGGGCTCAAGGGCCAGGGCAAAGCTGGAGCAAAGTTGGTAGCAGCGCAAATGGGATCGTTTGACATGCCGACAGGCGCGGGACAGGGTAACGGATCCGGTGGCGCGAAGGGTGTCAAGGGGATAGTGGCGAGCGCGGATTTCGGTTCCGGAGTTGCAACAGGCGGCCACGGAGTTCAGGGCACGGTCCAGCAATCCGGTTTCGGAGCGCAACAACCGGTGCAGAAGGTTGCCAAGACCCTCGCGGTCGACGCGCCGACCACCGGCGTGGAGATTCTGTCGAAGCCGACGCCGGTCTACACGCAAGAAGCTCGCGACTTGAAATTGGAAGGCCAGGTTTTGTTGGACATTTTGTTTACGGCTGACGGTCACGTGCAGATACAGCGTGTGGTCCGCGGCCTGGGACATGGGCTGGACGAGGCGGCGCAGGTCGCAGCCAGCAAAATGCGTTTCAAACCGGCAATGAAGAATGGGCAGCCTGTGGATTCCACGGCTGTTGTGCACGTTGTTTTTCAATTGGCTTACTGATTCGGGGAGAGGAAACTCGATATGCGTTTTACGAAATGGACTTGCTCAATTCTAATGCTGCTGTCGCTGGGAGCGTGGGCGAACGGCCAGGCTCAGAGCGATTCGCCTAAACCTGACGCCGGGCAAGCCCAGCCCGCTCTCCAACCAGCCGCCCAGCCGGTTGCCACGACGACGTCGGCGCCCGCCCCAGCGCCTCCGCCGGTCACCGTTGCTTCCGTAGGCTCCTCCGCTCCTGGAGCGCCTGCCACGACCGCCGTGCCTCCGGCAACGATGGATCAGGTCGTAGACCGCTTCATCGCCCGGGAAAAGGCTCTGGTCGATCTGTTGAAGGATCGCACGCCGGTGGTCGAAACCTATCTCCAGAACGTGAAGGCGGACGCCGATCTCGGCCTGGTTCCGACCGGTGATAAATACTTCCTCGGCCACATGGATCTGGGCGAAGACATTGGAAACCGGACTTACCTGAAGGACAGCGCCAGCATTCAGAAGCACCTGCTTGGCGGCATGAACAAGCTCTTCACCGTGCAGTACAAGCCCCTTGGATTTTCGTGGATGATTTTCGCGGATCGCGACGAGTTTGACCGCGAACACTACGAATTCAAGTTCGTCCGCCGGGAATTCCTCGGCGACGTTCGCGCTCTCGTATTCGACGTCACCCCCAAGAAAGAAGCCGGCAACGGCCGCTTCCTGGGCCGCATCTGGGTGGAAGATCAGGACTTCAACGTGGTCCGCTTGAACGGTACTTACGCGCCGCACCAGCGCAACGAGTACTTCTTCCACATGGATAGCTGGAGACTGAACCTGATCCCGGGCTACTGGGTTCCGGCTTACATCTATAGCGAAGAAGGCGACTTCCGCTACGGACAGAAAAACAAGTTCGCTTTCCGCGCGCAGACCCGCATGTGGGGTTATGACTTGAAGCGCGCCGGCAAGGAAGACGAACTCACGCAGATTCTTGTGGATTCACCTTCCGTGCAAGACCAGAGTGCGGCAGCGCAAGACGCTTCGCCAGTGGAAAGCCAGCGTCTGTGGCAGCAACAGGCCGAAGATAACGCGCTGGATCGCTTGGAGAAGGCCGGGTTATTGGCCCCGCCAGGCGAAGTGGACAAGGTGCTGCAAACCGTGGTCAACAACATGATGATCACGAACAACATCGATCTGCCGCGCCCGGTCCGTTGCCGCGTGCTGCTGACTTCCCCGCTGGAAACCTTCAGCGTGGGCAATACGATTGTTCTCAGCCGCGGTTTGGTGGACGTCCTGCCGGACGAAGCCAGCCTGGCCATGGTCTTGTCGCATGAACTGGCGCACATTGCTCTAGGCCAGAATGTGGGCAGCAAGTATGCCTATAACGACCGCATGTTGTTCGAAGACGAAACCACGTATTCCAATCTTGGCTTCCGTCACGATGATGTGGAAGAGCAATCAGCGGACAAGAAGGCTTTGGACCTGCTGAAGAATTCTCCGTACGCGCAGAAGCTGGATTCGGCGGGATTGTTTCTGAGAATGCTGGCGGCTCGCGGCGAAGCATTGCCTGGACTGCTCAGCGCGCATCTTGGCAACCCGATCGCTGTCAATGGGACACCAACGCGGTTGACCGACATCATGAACCGCGCTCCACAACTCGACATGACCAAGCTGGACCAGATTGCCGCGCTTCCCCTGGGCGGACGCGTCAAGCTGAATCCATGGGATAACAAAGTGGAACTGATCAAGTCGGCGCCAGTGGCGTTGACTTCAGTTCGCGAAAAGATGCCGTTCGAAGTGACCCCGTTCTTCCCGCGGCTTTCGCGGCTGAGCGTGGCAACAGAGGCTCCCGCGACCCCGAATGCAGCCGCCGTTCCCTCTGCATCGTCTGGCGGAACTCCCGCTGCTGCCTCAGGGTCAACTCAGGCAGCCTCGACGCCGGACACTTCATCCACCGCACCCACTACGGTTACGCCGGTCTCTACTTCCAACCAGTAGCACTGAAGCCCGAAACAGTACCTGGCCGGGAATCGCGAGCGGAAGCTCAAGGTTCCCGGCCAAAATCTTTTATGGAACACCGTCGCCGCGGTTGTCCTTTTGTCCGAAATACCAAGCCCAAGTCTGAAACCCGGCTCTAGGCTCTCCCTGCCGCAATCGTCAGAGAACGCGACCGAACAGCGGGACGACCGGGCTTTCCAACCGGTACCGCTGGTGGCTCGTCACAGCGGAACTGGCCCACGGAAAACTCCATCTCTTCGGAAAGATTCTGCATTTCCCGAGCCGCCAGCGCTGTCTTTTCGATTTCTCGCACGGTTAGGCTGGCAGCATCCCGTATGGACTGAACTCCTTGCAGGACGTTGGCGGTGGAAGTTTTCTGTTCGTCGGCCGCCGCCACAATACTGCCGTTGAGTTCCCGAATGGTCGCCGTGGACTTCTCGATCACTTGGAGGACTTGTTTGACTTCCTCGCCGTGTTCCACACTCCGACGAGCCGCGTCCGCACTGCGTTCCAGCGCTTGCTTCGCGTCAGAACTGGCGGCTTGCAAGGCGTTGACGGCGGATCCAATTTTCTCGGTCGAGGCTCGTGTATGCTGCGCCAGCTTGCCTACCTCGTCGGCGACCACGCTAAAACCGCGGCCGGAGTCTCCGGCACGCGCGGCTTCGATGGCGGCGTTCAAGGCCAGGAGATTGGTTTGGTCGGCTACCTCATTAATGACATCGACCATTTCCGCGATTCGAACCGAATCTTTGGTTAAGCCGCTGCATAACGGCTCCTGCATCTCGCACGGCCGTCTCGAGCTGTCGCATCAGCTCCAGGGATTCGCCGACGGTCGCTCGGCTGCGCTCCGTATCGGTTTGGGCGGAAGTGGTTGCGCTCAGAGCCTCCCGCGATTGCTGGAGGGCTTCCTCCGAACTTTGCATCATTTGACCGACTGTATTCGCGATCTCTTGCGCGGATTCTTGCTGGTTCGCAATCGCTTCCCGGGCGCTGATAGCGGAGGCGTTCAGCTGGTGCGTCGCGTGCGCCAGGCGGCTCGCGGAAGTGCGCGCCGAGCCGATGGCGCGAGCCATGGCCGCGATGAATTCCTGGAAGCCCCGCGCAAAAGACTGTCCGCTTCCGATGGAACTCTCAGATTAATCGCGCCGTCCACCACAGCCATCCTGGTTCCCAAGGCCGAGATCTCCGCGGACTGGATCGCTTCCGCGCGGATCGATGCCGCCAGATAGACCAGAATCACGGCCTCCACGACCACATAAGCGGCATGCACTGCCACATACTCCAGGCCGTGGTGATGATCCATCAGGTAAACGGGCACGCCGCTACGTTCAACGTGTCGAACAGCAGATGGTGAACAGCCACGACCACGCTGGCGGCCACCAGCGGTTTCCAGTCGCGGTAATACAGAAGAAACGCCAAAAGACAAAAGATGGCAAAATGCAATTCAATCATTCCGTGTCCCTGGTGGATCACAGCCGCGGCCAGGCACATGAAAACCGTGGCGTTCGTCAGCCGCGCCAGAAGCGAACCCGTCGCAAAAATAACGGCCGCAGTCGAAAGCAGCGCGAGGGGAATCGAGACCAGCAGGGCGGTCTGCCAAGTGTCGTACCAGCTACCCAGGGCCAAGGAATTCAGACATATCAGCCAGACAACAACGAGCATAATGCGGTCGCCTTGCACATAAATATTGCGCAGGTACCGGTCCGATTGCGACGGCATGGAGAAACCCCGAATAGTGGCGTCCTTTTTCCCTATCGGCGGCGAAGCGCGCTGGCTTGACGGACCGAAGAATCGCTTAGCCTGCATCCAGCCCTCCTGGATCAGGCAAGCTGTTTGCTGTCAGCGAGTTACGAGACTCTGTGCCTTGAGGACAACGGCGGCGCCGGGCCGCGACTTTGAAGGCGACTTGGTTTCGTATCTCGCTGTAGTATTAGGTTGCATCGAAAGAACAAGAAGGGTTCCGTGCTGACCCGGAGGTACCGACTATGGCCCACTTTGGAATCGTTCATTTCCCAGGGAACCAGATCACCCGCCTCCTGGCAGGATTGTCCGCCCTCGTGCTCGTTGCGCCCCTGTTTGCAGACTCGCAAGCCAGGATCGTGCGCCTGAGTAACGTCGAGGGAAACGTGCAGATTGACCGTCGAACCGGAGACGGCTTCGAGTCCGCCATGGAGAACTTGCCCGTTCTGCAAGGTACCCGCGTCGCGACCAAAGGAGATGGGCGTGTCGAGATCGAATTTGAAGACGGAAGCACCGTCCGTCTTGCCCCTGACACGAGCATCGAGTTCACCAAGCTCTCGCTCCGCGATTCCGGCGCAAAGAACACGGAACTGGATATCAGCGAGGGCACGGCGTATTTCAATATCAATCCCGGAAAGAACGACGATTTTGTTGTCGACCTCGGGAACCGCTCTGTCAAGCTGGAACATGCTGCACGCTTCCGCGCCACCGTTGACACATCGCAAGCAAGAGTCGCCGTAAACCATGGCCAAGTCGACCTCTCGGCGCCCGGTTCGGAAACAGTCTCGGTTTCCAAGGGCCGCAC
>Ga0080027_10000234_pt1 | contig 24375 bp, 20 predicted proteins | sample OrgsoiDNA2013046_FD_70962 | JGI IMG/M metagenome (GOLD analysis project Ga0080027, IMG submission 70962) | Permafrost soil microbial communities from the Arctic, to analyse light accelerated degradation of dissolved organic matter (DOM) -... | ecosystem: Environmental > Terrestrial > Soil >... | reverse complement strand
CAGAATATATGGTCACCCTATTATCACCAGGCTGTGTATGGGTTTGGATACAATATTGGGTTCTAAAGGTTAGATTCTTATTTTCACGATGAGGAAATGTGAAGGCATGAAATTATGCGCAATGGGAGAATGAAATTTTAAATTGAATTTATAATTTCATTCTCTCCTCTATCACGTTCTCATAATTTCACATTTGTCACATTGTGACTAGTTGATCTTATTAAACAATTCGACTGGTGTGGCACAGAAATAAACCGTTTCAGTCAGGTCGGTTTGCAGGAAACCTTCTTTCTGCATGCCATGGATAAGTTTCTGAAGGTGGTTGTAAAATCCATCCGAATTCAGGATATAGATCTTTTTATTATGAATCTTTAGCTGGTTCCAGGTGAGAATCTCAAACATTTCATCCATCGTGCCAAAACCACCGGGCAATACGATAACCGCGTCACAACGGTCATAAATCATTTTCTTACGGGTATGCATATCCGGCACCACCGCGAGCTCGCTTAGCCCTTTGTGCTGTACCTCCCATTCGATAAGCAGTTCAGGTATTATACCCATGATGTGTCCTTCATTTTCCAGCACCGAATCGGCGAGTGTTCCCATTAAGCCTTTTTGTCCACCCCCATACACGAGTTTCACTTTCAGCATGGTCAGTAATTTGCCGAGTTCTTTTACATGTTGGGTAAATAAAGGGTTTTTTCCACTGTGAGAACCACAAAACACGGCGACGGTTTCAATATTCATAGCATATTCCCTTTGGGGAAATTAAAATTGAAATTTAAATATTGGATTTCCTAATTTTCAATCATTAATTTCACATCCAGGCATGTCTCCCCTTTTATTATTCTCCTTTGTGATCGCTTATTTCGTGTTATTGCTCGTAGTGGCATACCGCACATCGAGAGGATCCGACAATGAATCATTTTTTATCGGGAACCGGAATTCCAACTGGATGCTGGTGGCTTTTGGCATGATCGGGACTTCCCTGTCGGGTGTAACTTTTGTAAGCGTTCCCGGTGCGGTATCGAAAGATTCATTCTCCTATTTTCAAATTACCCTTGGATATTTTCTGGGTTATCTTTTGATCGCGTATGTCCTGCTGCCGTTATACTACCGCCTGCATCTGACTTCCATTTATAATTATCTCAATGAAAGGCTGGGCTTCAGTTCATATAAAACCGGCGCCGCATTTTTTATTCTTTCCCGCGTGCTGGGCGCCACGGCGAGGTTATACCTCGTCGTTAATATATTGCAGAACGCCATCCTGTCGGGATTTCATGTTCCATTCTGGCTCACCACGCTGATCATCCTGCTCATGATATTGCTGTATACCTATGAAGGAGGTGTGAAGACCATTGTGTGGACTGATACGCTCCAGACGACCTGCATGCTCGGGGGTATGGTGATCTGCGTGTTATTTATTTTAAATCACCTGAACCTGAATCTCACCGGCGCTTTGCAGGCCATGCAGGCGAAAGGATATTCTAAAATCTTCTTTACTGACCCGGATAGTAAATTATTCTTTCTGAAACAAATTATTGCCGGCATGTTTATTACGGTAACTATGACGGGCATGGACCAGGAAATGATGCAGAAAAGTATTTCCGTAAAAACATTGAAGGATTCCCAAAAAAATATGGTGGTTCTGGGTTTTATCATGCTGATTGTGATTTTTCTTTTTCTTTTCCTGGGCGGATTATTACACCTGTTTGCCGCGTCTGAAAATCTTGGCGTAACGGGTGATCATTTATTTCCCGAACTCGCGCTCCATCATATGCCGCATATCATTTCCGTGATATTCATCATTGCGCTGATCTCCGCCCTTTTTCCCAGTTCGGATGGTGCGATTACGGCGCTTACCGCTTCATTCTGCATAGACATACTGGGTATTAACCGGAATGTGTCCCTGGATGAAGCGCGCAGAAAAAAAATCCGTCAGCGTGTTCACCTGGTATTTATATTCATCTTTCTTGTATTCGTTCTGATTTATAAATGGATCTCGAGCGACAGTATGATTGGAATTATCCTCAAAGTGGCCACTTATACTTACGGACCATTACTCGGACTTTTTTCTTTCTCCATTCTCACCAGGCGCCGGCTCAGAAATGACTGGGTTCCGCTGATTTGTATTTTATCGCCCATTCTTTGTTTCTTTCTGGATAAATATCAGGAACTGCTCTTCGGAAACTTCCATATCGGCCTCGAGCTCCTCCTGATCAATGGAATATTTACATTTATTGGGCTTTACCTTATAAGCCTAAAGCCTCTTTTAAGCTTAAAGCGTAAAGCCTAAAACTTCCTTTTAGATCACTGAATTTTAAATCTTAATAATCACGTAGGTTTTAAGTTGTAGGCCTAAAAGAGTTTTCGGCTTTACGCTTTAGGCTTTAAGCTTAAAAAGGGCTTTAAGCTTTAAGCTTTGCAATGTATTTTTGCAAAATGGACCTGATCAACCCTTTGGCGCAGTCCTATGCCGAAAAATATTCTCCGCAGGAGGATGCGCTGCTCAATGAAATCGAAATCCGGAGCAAACAGCATCCGGAAGTCCATATGCTGAGCGGATCCCTGCAGGGAAAATTCCTCGAGATGATCAGTTCCTTAGTAAACCCAACCTATATCCTCGAAATAGGTACTTTCTTGGGTTACAGTGCTTTATGCTTGTCAAAAGGATTAAAAACGGACGGGGAACTGCATACCCTGGAGGTGGATGAAGATACAGCCGCAATCGCCAGGGAAAACTTTAGGAAATCTAAAACACCGAATAAAATAATTTTGCATACCGGAAACGCGTTAGAGCTGCTCAATACGATCGACAAACCCTGGGACCTGGTTTTCATCGATGCGGATAAAACAGGTTATGCGGAATATTATCAGGCGATTGTTCCCAGGCTAAAAATGGGTGGTTTGATTTTAGCTGATAACGTTTTTTTTCATGGGCAGGTTTTTGAACAGGAAGTAAAAGGGAAAAGTGCAAAGGCGATTCAGGCCTTTAATGAAATGGTGCTGGCAGACGGAAGAGTGGAAAAAATGATGCTTACTTTAAGGGACGGCGTTTATCTGATCCGGAAAAAATAATTGCTGCTGATGAATTCAAAACTTCAGATACTGTTGATCATGCTGTTGCCGGCGCGGTTCCTCCCCGCGCAAAGTCCTGAACAGGTAAATAGTTACATTAACACGTATAAACTCCTGGCCATATCGGAAATGCAGCGGTCGGGTGTTCCTGCCTCCATCATACTGGCACAGGGCATTCACGAAACCCAGGCGGGAACGAGCGAGCTTGTTATAGCTTCCAAAAATCATTTCGGAATAAAATGTAAGGCCGGCTGGACCGGTCAGGTAGTATATCATGACGATGACGCCAGGGGAGAATGTTTCCGGAGTTACGCTGATGCGAATGACTCCTACCGGGACCACTCTGACTATCTGAGTCAGACTCCGCGTTATGCATTTCTTTTTAAATTAAGTCCTGAAGACTATGAATCCTGGGCCTACGGCCTGAAAAAAGCGGGTTATGCCACAAACCTGAAATATTCGCAGATATTGATAAAACTCATTCGCGATTATGATCTGCAGAAATACAGCCTGATCGCCATGGGAAAACTGCCCCCGGAAGCACCCACCGATGAAAACCTGGTAAACAATACGAAACGTGGTTCACTGCTTGGGTTTACAGACAGCGCACTGGAAAAACCCGCCGCTCCTGCATCTTATCCAGACGGGCCATTTACTATCAATGCGGCAAAAGTAATCTTTGCAAAAGCCGGAATATCCCTTCTTTCGCTTTCCAACCAATACGAAATACCCCTGGCACGCCTACTTGAATTTAATGATATGAACCAGGAAAACGTATTGAATAATGATCAGCTGATTTTTCTTCAGCGTAAGCGTAAGGCTGGATCAACGCCTTTCCATGTTGTACAACAGGGAGAATCCATGTATATTATTTGTCAGACTGAAGGAATCCGGTATGAAAGTATTCTGGAGTTTAATCAGCTCAAACCAGGAGAAGAACCTGCACCCGGTGAAAAGATATATCTTCAGTCCATGACCAGTACCAAACCTGTTCTTAGAAACGCAGCGAGCATAAAAACAGCGATCCCTTCTTCCTAAATAGCTATATGTCCACGGTTCAAATACATGATAAAACCTTCAAACCTTATATTACCGAAGAGGCGATCCGGGAGAAGGTAACCGAACTGGCCAATCATCTAAACCGCGATTACCTGGATAAAAATCCCGTTTTCATCGCGGTCCTGAATGGAGCATTCATTTTTGCGGCTGATCTATTTAAATCCCTCCACATTGATGCAGAGATTACCTTTATCAAACTGGCTTCTTATAAAGGCATGAAATCATCGGGACAAGTGATATCAGCCATCGGACTGGACATTGAATTATTTGACCGGCACGTCGTGATCCTGGAAGATATTGTTGATACCGGCAAAACGATGCATGAATTTCTTCCGCAACTCTGGCATCAGCAACCGGCTTCCATTAAAATTGTCGCGCTGCTCCATAAACCGCAAGCCACGGCCTATCCGGTCAAAGTTGATTATATCGGATTTGAGATTCCTGATAAATTTGTTGTGGGATATGGGCTCGACTATAACGGACTTGGTAGAAATACCCCATCGATTTATCAGCTTTTGGAATAAAAAACGTTTGTAGAGCATAGACCGATCCAAACCAAAATATTCTATTTGAAAATCCTGCTTATCATATGGATTGCTTCCTGTGCCTGCCTTCAGGGCAGGGGTCAGTACTATTTGCGCGGTGAGATCAGGGATGAACAAAAAAACCCGTTGAGCAATGTCCGGATCAGGCTCTCTTCCAGCGAATACCCGTATTATTCGGGTAGCATGGGTGGATTCGGTATTGCCGTTCCCCGGGCAGTGGATACGATGACGATTATTGCTGACGGATTTTACAGTAATACGGTTGCGGTGAATGCCGCAAAATTCCAAACCATCATCCTGAAAGCCCGTTTTGCTCCGCCTCCTAAACCGACCAACCGGTTGCTATCGCTAACCAATAATTTTTCAATGTCCATGCGTGACCGCTGGACCGTTGGCGCAGAAACTTACAGTTCCCTGGTGGAAAATCCATTTATCCCGGCAAATAAATTTCCGGAAACAGGTTTTGCGATAAATATCAATAAAGCATCCTACAGTAATATCCGGCGTTTCATCAATATGGACAATATCGTTCCACCGGATGCGATCCGGCCCGAAGAGATGATGAACTATTTCAATATACATTATACCGAACCCGGAGGCGATAGTGTATTCACCTATCAATCGATTATTTCATCCTGTCCCTGGAATACTGAGCATGAATTATTGTATTTAAACATCTGCGCAAGAAAAGCCGTGCTCGATAATATTCCCCCTGCCAACCTGGTATTCCTAATTGATGTTTCCGGGTCCATGGATCTGCCCAACCGATTGCCCCTGCTGAAATCTGCCTTTAGCCTGATGATAAATAATCTTCGCCAGGTGGACACGGTTTCGATCGTCGTATATGGAGGAGTGAACGGAGTATGGCTTACACCCACCTGCGGATCAGAAAAGAAAAAGATCCTGGAATCAATTGCACAACTGGAAGCCGGTGGCTCAACGCCCGGCGAAGCGGGTATACGTGCGGCTTACCGCCTGGCAAAAAGCACCTTTATCAAGGGAGGGACCAATCGCGTAATCCTTGCAACGGACGGCGATTTTAATGTCGGACAACAATCGGAAGATGAGCTCAATCAGCTGATCAACGGATATCGTTCTTCTGAAATATATTTAACCTGTCTCGGCGTTGGCATGGGAAATTATAAAGATTCCAAACTCGAAGTGCTCGCCAACCGGGGAAAAGGAAATTTTGCTTACCTCGATAATGAGAAAGAGGCTGAAAAAGTCCTTATGGAAGAGTTTTCTCAAACCATATATGCCGTCGCCAAAGAGGCCTATATCGATATTCGTTTCGATCCCGCAATAGTTAAGAACTACCGGCTAATCGGATTTGATAATAAATTGAGCGCGCTTCAGGACAGCACCAATGAAATTCAGGGCGGCGAAATCGGATCCGGACACTCCCTGATGGCGCTCATTGAAATTGATCCGGTGGATTTGGAAACAGATGCCATGTATCACGCTACACCCTTCGCCAAACTAAGAATGCATTACCAGATCCCGAATGAAGATATAAACCGGCTGGAGGAATTTGATGTGCCCTTTGATTACAAACCCTTTGATGAAATCCCCAGTTATTACCGCTTTTCCGCATCTGTAGCTTTGTTTGGCGGATTGCTGAAAAAATCTTCATTTACACAAAAAATGACCTGGGATGAACTCGCACTTATGGCCAAATCGAGTTATGATCCACATGACGTATCACAAACCGAATTCGTGCAGCTAATCGATAAGGCCAAGAAGATTTATCATAAGGAGAAAAAAAGGAAGAAGAAGGTTCAGGAATAGTAATTTCCAAATTTCCAAATTCTCAAATTGTTTTTACCCTTTCCATCCGCGGTGAGAGTACCTGCATGACGACCCACGCAAGCAAATAAGCACCTGCACAAATTCCAAAAATGATATTGTAACCCGTACCCAATAATCCAAGCAGTTTAAAATGTTCGAGAATAATGCCAATGAGGAAGGGAAAAAGAATTCCTCCTGCAGATCCCGCCATTCCTCCAATACCAACTACCGAACTCAAAACTTTTTTTGGAAATACATCGGATGCCAATGTAAAAATGTTTGCACTCCAGGCCTGATGCGCTGCAGCGGCGAGACTGATCAGCCAGACGGCGGGCCAAATACTACTTGTATACCGCACAAAGAATATCGGAACCACACAGCAGGCAAAGAAGAACATAGCTATTTTCCTGGCTTTATAAACCGGTAATCCTGTTTTTATAAGCCATCCCGATAAATAGCCACCCAGGATGCTTCCAAAACTCGCTACGATGTATACGGTAGAAACATGAATGGCGGAATGCGTCAGGTTCAAATGATATGTTGTATTAAAATAAGAAGGGATCCAGAAAAGATAAAACCACCATACGGGATCGGTCAGAAATTTTCCCAGCACAAAGGCCCAGGTTTGGCGGAAGCTGAATAATTCAGACCAGCTTGCTTTTTTAGGGTTATTTCCAACGGGCTCATCATCGTCACTATGGATATAAGCAAACTCCCCGGCAGACAATCTTTTCTGTTTTGAAGGAATTTCATACAACCACCACCAAAATATCAACCAGATAAAACCCAGCGCGCCAGTCCAGAGAAAAGCCTGTTTCCATCCCCATAATGAATATATCCATGCGATTACAGGGGGGCCTATAACGGCTGCAATATTCGTCCCACTGTTGAAAATACCGGTAGCCAGGGCGCGGTCTTTTTTCGGAAACCATTCCGCGACTGCTTTGATGGCGGCTGGGAAATTACCGGCTTCGCCAAGTCCCAAAGCCGTTCTGGCGATACCAAATCCAAGGGTTCCGGTAGCCAGCGCATGAAACATCGCGGCAATACTCCAGATAATAATGGAAATGGCATAACCCAGCCGGGTTCCGATCTTGTCTATCAAACGTCCAAACAATAATAAAGCAATTGCATATGCAGTGGTAAAAGCCATGACGATCCGGCTGTAATCTTTTTCGGACCAGTTAAAATCCTTTGCCAGATCATCTTTCAACAAACCAATCACCTGTCTGTCCAGGTAATTAATTGTTGTTGCAAAAAAAAGCAGGGTTACGATTACCCACCGGTATTTCCCCATCGGCTGCCGCATCATTTTGTGAGTTTAAACTAAGGAAGATCTGATCGTGGCAATTTGTTTTATGATTGCGCAGGTTTTTATTTTTATCGTTTCAAAATCCCTATTCTCCATGCCGGATCTGCTGATGAGACTGCTCCCCATACCAACAGCCGACACACCGGCGCGGAACCAGGCTTCGAGATTTCCACTGTCCACCCCACCCGTAGGCATAAATAATAAATCCGGAAAAACTTCCTTCACTGATTGCACAAAGCCAGGTCCCAGGGTATTTGCGGGAAATAATTTTACCAGGCCCGGACCGGATTCCTGTGCCTGCATCAAATCTGCCGGTGTCATGCATCCGGGGATCCACAAAATATTTTTGTTCCCGGCCAGTTCGGCTAGTTCGCGGGAATATCCCGGACTGACCAGGAAATCGGCGCCGTGCATAATCGCCTTGTCTGCCGTTTTCGAATTCATCACCGTTCCAAGCCCAAGGATCAGATCGGGAAATTGCTTATCGCGGGCTTTTTTTAATGTCCTCAGATTTTTCAAAGCTTGTTTACCCCGGTTGGTATATTCAATTACCCTTATGCCGGATGCATATAATACTTCCAGAACCTGGATGCTCAGTTTTTCATCGGGGTGAAAATATAGTGGAAGCAAGCCCTGCTGAATAATGGCCTCCGTAATCTTTTCCTTTTTATGCATGGTTTTGTATTCTTGCCCGAATGGTCTCCAGGTCCTGGTTGGTAGCGTCTCCTTTTTCAAAAAATTTTCCAAACCCGGCTGCAGCAGCAAACTGAATAATCTCCTGTTCCTCCAGTTGTTTATAAAGACCGTAAATTAGGCCCGCCATAAAGCAATCACCCGTACCCACCTTGTCAATTATTTTTTCGCTCCGGAAAACGGAGGAATCGGCCCAGTGGTGGGCCGAATAAAGAGACGCGTAATATACGATACCCTGCTCCCCTTCTTCGAACCGGAACGTACAGGCCACTGTTTTAACCCTTGCGAAACGTTTCATTATCCGGGTGGAGGTCTGATGCGCGTGCTGAAGATAGGATGAATTGTCGTTGTTTTGAATCAGATGCAAATCCAATGGAATGGCTAAGAGATCGTGCGCCGACCAGATATTTCCCATCACCACATCACAATAAGGAAGCAATGCCGACATGGCATCATGCGGATTTCGCTGTTTCCATAATTTCGGGCGGTGGTTGAGATCAATGGATATCGTGATATTTCTTTTTGATGCTGCCTGTACGGCTTCCAGGCAGACAGACGCCAGCGATTCATGTAAAGCCGGACTGATGGCGCTGAAATGCATCCAGGAAACATCGTGCAGGATCTGATCCCAGTCAAGCTTTCCTTTTTTCAATTCAGCAAATGAAGAAAAAGAACGATCGTAAATCACCGACTGATTTTTCAGGTCCGCTCCCTGGGAAAGGAAATAATTTCCGATCCGTTCACCGGACAATAAAATAGTATCCGTGATTATCTGCCTTTCCCGAAGAGCGCCTATTATATCTCGTGAAAGATAATTTTCCGGAAGCGCCGTACAATAAGAAACCGGCAGATTCCATCTGGCAAGCGCCGTGGCGACGTTTAACTCGGCTCCGCCCAGATAAACCGGCAGTTCATTCGATTTCAGCCATTGTCCATCCATCGCCGGCGAAAATCTGAGAAGAAGTTCACCAAAACATAGAATTTTTCCCATGGCGATCAATTTACTGGTGAGCCTGCTTTTACATCGGGATAAAAAAAGTCCCGAGCGTTAAAATAACAGATGTCCCGGATCACCTTGCCGGTCCATTCGGGATCATCCGGCAATTCACCATTCTCAATTTCTTTGCCGAATAATCCGCACAGGATCCGGCGGAAATATTCGTGCCTGGGGTAAGAAAGAAAACTCCTGGAATCCGTAATCATACCCACAAAACGACTGATTAAACCCATATTTGACAGGGTATTCAATTGATTTGTCATGCCCTCCTTCTGATCCAGAAACCACCAGGCAGAACCCCATTGCACTTTTCCGGGCCGGGATCCGTCGTTAAAGTTACCAATCATCGTGGCCATCACTTCATTATCCGATGGATTATTATTGTATAAAATCGTCCTTGCCAGACGGTTGTTTTTATCGAGGGAATCCAGAAAGGAACTCATGGCCCGCGCCTGTGGAAAATCACCGATGGAGTCCCAACCGGTATTCGGACCCAGGCTGTTGAGCATGCGGCTGTTATTATTGCGCAAAGCGCCGACATGAAATTGCTGCACCCAGTTTTTTTCGAAGTCCCATTCGGCAAATTGTAACAGGAGGGCCGATTGAAATTTTATCTGTTCCTGTTGATCGGGCTTTTTCCCATCCATAAGATTTTTGAAAATATTCTTCAGATCCGTTTCTTTCCATTCCACGTGGTGAAACTGTTCAATACCGTGGTCCGACACCCGGCAGCCAGCAGAATGAAAAAAATCGTGACGGCTTTTTAATGCGTCCAGGAAATGTGAAAATTTAGAAATGGTTTTATCAGCAGATTTTCCTAATTTTTTCAGATACAAATTAAAAGCAGCCGGATCATGGATGACCATTGCCTGATCCGGACGGAAAGCAGGCAGGACTTTAATATGAAACGCCTGATTGCTGAGTGACTGATGATATTCGAGTGAATCAGCCGGATCATCCGTTGTGCAAATCAGTTCAACATTCATTTTTTTCAGGAGACCCTGAACCTGGAATTCCGGGGATTGTAGTGCCTGATTGCATCCGTCATAGATTTCTCTGGCTGAACCGGGGTTTAGAATTTTATCTATGCCAAAATATCTCTGCAGTTCGAGATGGGTCCAGTGATAAAGCGGATTGCGCAATGTGTGGGGAACCGTTTCGGCCCACTTAGAAAATTTCTCCCAGTCGTTTTTTTCGCCCGTTATAAATGATTCATCAATTCCATTGAAACGCATGGCCCGCCATTTATAGTGATCGCCCTGGAGCCAGATTTCTGTCAGGTTTGCAAACCGGTGATTTCCGGCAATCTGCTGCGGGGGCAGGTGGCAGTGGTAGTCAATGATTGGAAGTCCGGCTGCATAATCATGGTATAACCGTTTGCCGGTTTCTGTTTCCAATAGAAAATCGGGAGAAAGAAATTTCTTCATGAAATAATACAATTTATAGGGAAACGCCTCTTTTCCAAGGGATAAAATCATCCTGGTTCAGGAGTACGGCCTTTGGCGTTATCTCCCCGCTGGCCGCACGGATACAATACAATAAAATTTCCTCACCCATTTCTTCCAGGGTCTTTTCTCCTTCAATGAGTACGCCGGTATCAATATCAATGATGTCCGGCATTCGACGGGCCAGCGCAGTGTTGGATGATATTTTAATGGTCGGACAAACCGGATTTCCCGTCGGAGTTCCGAGCCCGGTCGTAAATAAAATCAGGGTAGCGCCTGAAGCGGCCTGACCGGTTGTCGCTTCCACATCGTTACCTGGCGTGCAAACCAGGCTTAGACCGGGTTTCAGAGCGGGTTCTGTATAATCCAGCACATCCACCACGGGCGCATTACCTGCCTTTTTAGCCGCGCCCGCAGATTTCATGGCATCGGTGATCAGTCCGTCTCTTATATTTCCGGGAGAGGGGTTCATATCGAAACCCGATCCCGCGCGAAGTGCAGAAGCTTCATAATCTTTCATCAGGCGGATGAATTTCCTTGCAATGGTTTCATTCACCGAGCGGTCGACCATTTCCTGCTCTACGCCGCATAGTTCGGGAAATTCGGCCAGCAATACTTTTCCTCCGAGCGCCACGAGCAGGTCCGCACAATAGCCCACGGCCGGATTGGCCGTGATCCCGCTGAAACCATCGCTTCCACCACATTTTACACCGATGCAGAGTTTATCCAGTGTGGCCTGCTTTCTTTCCAGCTTATTGATTTGAACCAACCCCTCGAAAGTTTTCCGGATGGACTCCTGGATCAGTTGTTCTTCGCTTTGCGATTGTTGTTGTTCAAAAACAAAAACGGGTTTATCGAATCCCGGTGCCGTTCTTTTAATATCGTCCAATAATTCCGACGATTGCAAATGCTGGCATCCGAGGCTCAGGATGGTAATGCCGCCGACGTTGGGGTGATTGGCATACGCTGCTAAAAGTTTTCCCAGCACGGCCGAGTCCTGCCGGATGCCGCCACAACCTCCATCATGGTTTAGAAAACGGATACCATCCACATTTTTAAAAACCCTGGACCGGGCACGCGTTGACTCAAAAGACGTCATATCCGGATCGGTCAGTTTTTTACCCTGCTGCTGAGCGATGATCAGTTCCCTGGTAAAAGATTTATATTTTTCCGTTACCGAATAACCGAGTTCATCCTGAAGCACTTCACGTATTACATTGAGGTTGCGGTTTTCACAAAAAACGGTGGGGATAAATAACCAATAATTGGCCGTTCCCACCCTGCCATCGTACCGGTGATAACCATAAAAATGGGCATCTCTGAACCGGGAGACATCCGGTGGCGCCCAGGAATATTTCCTGTTCCGGAAATCATACGCACTGGAAGCGTGTTTCAGGTTTTCGGTAGAAACGCGGTTGCCTGAATGCACGTTTTTTTCCGTTTTGCCCACGAGTACGCCATACATAATTACCTCTGTGCCCGCCGGCTCATCCCGCATGTAAAATTTGTGTTTGGCCGGAATATTTTCCTTCACGGTGTATGGGTCACCGTTATATTCAACGGTTTCACCGGCTTGCAAATTTCTCAGGGCAACCAGGATCGTATCGGCCGGATGTATTTTCAGAATACTGCTTTTCATCGTACAAATTCCAAATATGGGGTCTTACCCAAATTTACGGAAGCAAAGCTCAAAATTTTAAAAACTATATTTGCGAAGAACCAATTTGGGACTATATGAAATGCTGTCTGTTCCTGTTTTTATGCTCCCTTTTTGCGATAAAGGGTTTGCCGGCGCAGGATTCTGCTGCTTTTGTCCGGCTGGATCAGGAAGGATTCTATCCGAAGGCGCCCAAAAATGCCGTCATTACGGGGCCCGTGAATAAAACTTCATTTTATGTGATCCGGGATATCAGACCGGATACGGTATTTCGTGGCGAACTTTCTCAGGTCCGGCATTCTTTAAATTCTTCAACCCAAACCAGAATTGCTGATTTCAGTACACTGACGCAAACCGGAACTTTTTTGCTTTCCGTCCCGGGATGTTGTCATTCCTATCCATTCCGAATTGAAGAAAAGGTGCATCACCGGGCTGCGGCCGCTTCGCTGAAAGCTTTTTATTTTCAGCGGGCATCCATGCCACTGGAAACTCTTTATGCCGGAAGGTGGAGCCGGGCATCGGGTCATCCGGACAGCTCCGTATACATTCATCCATCCGCGGCTTCCGAACACCGGAAGGCTGGCAGTACGATTTCAACGCCGGGAGGCTGGTACGATGCAGGGGATTATAACAAATACGTAGTTAATTCCGGTATCAGTGTGCAAACCCTCCTCTCAGCCTATGAAGATTTTAAATTTTATTTCGATACCCTTCATACAAATATTCCATCGCCCGGCAGACCGGTACCGGATATTTTGAACGAAATTTTGTACAATCTCCGATGGATGCTCAGCATGCAGGACCCGGAAGACGGCGGCGTTTACAATAAATGCACCAACGCCAATTTTGATGCGATGATAATGCCCGATGCGGCCATACAACGTCGATATGTGGTTCAAAAGGGAACCGCCGCCACGCTGGATCTGGCTGCGGTGGCGGCTCATGCAGCCAGGATTCTGGCAGCTTATAAAAAAGAATTGCCGGGGCTGAGTGACAGTTGCCTGCGCGGCGCCGAAAAAGCCTGGTCCTGGGCGCTTGTTCATCCCAATTTGGCATACGATCAAAATGCGATGAACAAATTGTATGAGCCGAAGATCGTTACGGGAGGATACGGAGATATGAAATTTTCGGATGAATGGTTCTGGGCGGCGAGTGAGTTATATATTTCTACCGGTGAAAAAAAATACAAGGAAACGATCGTAAAATATCTATACGAGCCCTTTGGTTTGCCTTCCTGGTCCGAAACGGGCTTACTGGGATATTATAGTTTAATAAAAAATAATGAAAAGCGTGGAATCCGGATCATACAGGATACTATCCGTGGCCGGCTGATTCGCATCGCTGACGATTATATTCAGGCTTCAGAAAAAAACGCCTTTCTAACGGTCATGGGGGGCCGAAAAAAGGATTTTGTATGGGGAAGCAATGCCAATGCAGCAAACCAGGGAATCCTGCTCGTGCAGATTTATCAAATAACCCGGGATCGGAAATATCTGGATGCGGCCCTGGGCAACCTGGAATATATCTGCGGAAGAAATGCAACCGGGTTTTGTTTTATCACCGGTATCGGAAGTTTTTCCACCAGGCATCCCCACCACCGTCCCTCTGTCGCAGACGGGATTGAAGATCCTATACCCGGACTGATGGCCGGCGGACCGAATCCCGGCGAGCAGGATCACTGCCACTATGATTTTCACGAACCGGAGACCGCTTATGTGGATTCGGACTGTGCCTATGCTTCCAATGAAATTGCGATCAACTGGAATGCACCACTGGTTTACCTGGCCAATGCCATGGAAGCACTGGAAGAAAATTTTACAAACACAAAATAAGAGACATGCAAAATATCAAAATCGCCTCTGCACAATTTGAAAATAAATCCGCTGATAAAGAGTATAATTTATCCGTTATCGACCGGCTTTCAAAAAAAGCCGCAATGGAAGGAGCCGATGCCATTGCCTTTCATGAGTGTTCCATTACCGGATATACATTTGCCAGAAACCTTTCGCGCGAACAGATGTTGAAACTTTCTGAATTCATTCCGGATGGGGAAAGCATTCACCGACTGCAATACATCGCAGACAAAAATCAGATTGCCATTTTGGCCGGGCTTTTTGAGAAAGACGAGCGTGATGATATTTACAAAGCGTATGTCTGCGTTGACAAAACGGGCCTCCTGGCTAAACACCGGAAACTGCATCCCTTCGTAAATAAAAATATCAAACCCGGAAATGAATATACCGTCTTTGAACTTTACGGATGGACCTGTGGCATCCTGATCTGTTATGATAATAATGTCATCGAAAATGTGCGGGCAACCAAATTATTGGGTGCGGATATCCTGTTTATGCCGCATGTGACGATGTGCACTCCTTCCACGAGACCGGGCGCTGGATTTGTTGATCCCGTACTATGGGAAAACCGCGAAGCGGATCCGACTTCCCTGCGGGCGGAATTTGACGGTTTGAAAGGACGAGCCTGGCTGATGAAATGGCTGCCTGCCCGTGCATACGACAATGCCTTGTATGCCATATTCTCTAATCCGGTTGGAATGGATGATGACCAGCTGAAAAACGGTTGTTCGATGATTTTGGATCCGTATGGTGATATTTTGGCTGAATGCAGAAGTTTTTCGGATGAATTTGTTCTCGCGACCCTGACACCGGATAAATTAAAGCTCGCCGGAGGATTCCGGTATATGAAAGCCAGGAGGCCGGACCTGTATAAAGATATTATTGGAAAGGCTCATTCACCCGTACAAAAAGTTTCCTGGCTTGAAAGTTGAAAGCTCAAAGCGTATGTCTTTCAATGTAAAGCATGGGCTTGACGCCCAACGCTTAACGCCCAGCACCTAACGCTCAAAGCCTAAGGCCTAAAACTTAAAGATGAAAACCGGATCGTTCATCATTTGAAATTCCCAGTGGGACAGTTATTGCGGAATTATTCAGTCCACTTCTTTAATTGGACCCGAACCCTTACTTTTGCAGCCCGGTGAACGAATAGTTCGGGGCGTAGCGTAGCCCGGTCATCGCGCCTGGTTTGGGACCAGGAGGTCGCAAGTTCGAATCTTGCCGCCCCGACAAATAAAAATAAAGCCTCTGGCGAAACCAGGGGCTTTTGTATTTTAAAGCGTTGCGAGCTTGCTTGCAAAAGCGGAAAAATATAAAAGCCACGGCCGCAGGAACTGCGGACAAGACTTTATTTTTGTTTGGCCTCCCCTTTACAAGATCACTTCAAAGGAACTCTCTCCATATATTCGGTATATTTTATTTAACTTTTCAAATGACCCCGCATATTCGGGCACGATCACCTCATATGCAAACACAAATATCTGCCTGGGGATTTTGAAAGACAAAGAGCTTCATGTCGGGTTAAGTTGCATACGTAAAAAATAAAAAAATGAGAAAACTGATATTTTTCATGCACACGTCGCTGGATGGTTTTGTAGCAGGACCGAATGGTGAAATGGACTGGATCGGTTTAGACGATGCGATGTTCGACTTTGTTGCTGCGATGACCGATCTGGCCGACACCGCACTATATGGAAGGGTGACCTATCAAATGATGGAAAGTTACTGGCCGACTGCAGGCGATCAGCCGAACGCCACCAAACATGATATCGAACACTCCGCCTGGTACAATAAAGTATCCAAAGTGGTATTGTCAAAAACAATGAGCGGAGACGGGCTGACCAATACAAAAATAATAAGTGAAAACCTGCACGAAAAAATAATCGAATTAAAACAACAAAAGGGGAAAAATATTATAATTTTTGGAAGCCCGGCCGCCTCTCAGTCCCTGTTAAACCTGGGACTGATCGACGAGTTCTGGCTTTTCGTAAATCCGATTATCCTTGGGAAAGGAATACCTCTATTTAATGATGTAACAAAAATGACAAAACTAAAACTGGAAGAGTCTAAAACATTTACCTGCGGTGTCATTGCACTTCATTACAAAAAACTATGATGCTTATGCAGGCTCCCTTTATTCTTTGATAACAATCTTTGTTGTTACATTCCCATTTTGTACAATATGAATAAAATAAATTCCTGTTTGAAGGCCCGCAACATTCAGTAGATTAAAATCCGGGGTTATTTGAATAGGTACGTTTATCAGTTGGCCGCTGTTATTATATACGGTGATGATCATTTTACCTGATCCGGTCACTTTGATATGATCGGTTGCAGGATTAGGATAAATACTTACAGAACCGGCAGAGTCAAAATTAACCTGCCTGATCATTGAATAAGACTTTCTCCCATCCATGTCAGTCTGTTTCAGCCGGTAATAGGATACACCGGGATAAGGATTAGGATCATAGGTCCTGTATCTTGAATCCGTGCTTGTATTACCAGATCCGGGAATGTTTATTATGTCTTCCCAGCTAATCGAGTTATGATTACGCTGGATCGTAAAATGATCGTTATTCACTTCTGCTGCCGTTACCCAATCTATTTTAACCTGCCCATTTTCCGGGGTGGCCGAAAAAGAAATGAGCGTAATGGGTAAGGGGCTGCTTGTCGAATTAATGGATCCCAGAAAAAATGTGTTGGTTAGGGTGGTTGCCAACAATCCTGTTCTGTTGACCTGTGGATTGGTAAACACTCCTGCATTAATACCCGGTGAACCAACAACAGATCCCGCAAGCGTAAGCCGCAGGTCGGAAACATTTCCCACTAATCCGTACCCTGTTCCAGAGATGCCCAGGCTATAAGCTCCTCCCACAAGAACTGAAGCGGTTATTCCCCAATTCAAGTCCTTTCTTACCATGATGATATCGGTTCCGTCGCTGAAAGAAGTTGTTGTATTCGTAGTGGCATCAGTATACGCGACAGCGATGGTTCCTCCGGTGGTTGGGGCAACGGGGACCGAAACACTAAAGGGTCGGTAATCGGTTGCCGTTCCAACAGGAAACAAACCCGCAACAGCCCCGGCGGCAATGGTCGTTTTTGCGAACCACCTGGTGAAAGATCCCGTGTTGATCATCGTTCCCTGAGTGTAATTCAGGGTCCCCGGAAACAGGGCCGAAGTTCCGAGTGAAATCGATTTACTGTTCAGGTCAATATTACCCTGCGTCATGGTCAGGCTGGTAGCAATGGCCACGGGATTTGCGAGCTGGATCCCCGCGCCTGTGTTGTTGACGCTTAGATTCGTAAAGTTTTCGCCTGCAGGTGATGTAATGGTTTGTAAAGAGGAACCATCGAAATTTACCGTACTGGTAGCTTCTGCAAAACCGCCGGATCCCCAGTTAGTCCAGTTGCCGCCCAGGTTAATGGTATTGGCAGCTGCAGATAAAACGGCCGTTCCGGTAATCGCAAGATTATTCAGGATCGTTAAACTGCTGGCAAGGGTACTGGTATTTGTTGTGATGGTCACATTATAAAAACTCATTCCGGCACTGGTTAGAATAAGACTGTTTCCGCCAAAAATAAGGGATGACGTACCGGGAATAACCGTACCGCTTACCCAAGTCCAGTCCCGGGCCACAGAAATGATGCCGTTCAAGGCGAGCGTTCCGGAAATTTTCTGGATTTTAATAAACGGAAGTAATCCCTGTGATGCTGCCGCATTCCCCGTGAATGTCTGGGAACCGGAACCATTGATCAGTATCAATGCTGTTCCGCCTCCGGTAACAGAAGTATTATTGATAATGATATCCCCCTGAGCCTGTATTGCAGTCGTTCCGGTAACAGGTGTACTAAAAAAAATGTTTTTAATGCCGGTGGTAGTAAGCGTTCCGGTGACGGTTAGAATGGTTCCTGTGTTAACGGTAAAAGTCCAGTTATTGGTCGATTCAAAAACGACATTATTCAGACTATGGCTTCCGGTAAAATTGATATTACCGGCAAATTCAACAGTGGAATTGTTGGTTGAAACATCAAATAGACCGGCAACGTAGGTCCAGTTACCAAAGACCGTAATCAGCGCCGGAAAAGTTAAAGTCCCCGAGCTTTTATTAATGGCTATAGCCGGTAAAGTGCTTTGGTTAACCAGCAGTGAACTGTGAATAGCCTGGTTCGTCGTGCCGGCAAAACTAAATACAGTAGAACCCCCACCTCCGGTTGCCGTGTTGGTCAGGTTAAGATCCCCGATCAGATTGATTGTTCCTGTAACGAATGTGGTGTTGAAAGTTCCGGTTATGGCCATATTTCCGAGAACCGTTAATGTTGTTGCCGGAGTTGTAGTAAACGTATAATTATTACTACCCTCAAAACTGATATTGTTCAAACTATGGCTGCCATTGATATTCAGGTTGCCCGAAAATACAATGGTGGAATTATTGGTTGAAACGTCAAGTGTGCCGGAAGAATAGGTCCAGTTTCCAACGACTGTTATCAATGATGGAAAGGTAAGGGTCCCCGAAGTTTTATTTATAGTTATGGAAGGGAATTTCCCCTGGTCAGCAATACCGGTGGAAGTGATTGCCTGCGCACCGGTTCCGTTGATGAGGATCGTACCCGTTCCTCCGCCTATGATACTGGAATTGTTATCTATGATATTTCCCAGTACTGCAATGGTTCCTGTATTGACCACGACATAATTGACACCATTTTCAAGATCCAACGTATTCCCAACTGAAATCGTGGTTCCAGACGCAATCGTGACCGTGGTGTTTCCCGCTGCCGATACCGTTAGATTATTTAATGGGAAACTACCGGTCATGGTCAGATTGTTGACGATATAACAGGTCGAAGCACCCCCATTAACGGTACCTGCTGTATAGGTAACATTGGCTGAAAAAGAAATATTTCCTGTTAAAGAAAGGGTACCCCCCGCTTTATTGATATTGATAATAGGAAGGCGGCTTTGATTTACAATGATTGCCGTGCCGTCAATGGTCTCTGCGCCGGCACCTACGATATTAATAGTCGTTGTTCCGCCGCCACCGGTTGAGGTACCGGTCAGCAGAACATTTCCATTTACATTGATATTTCCCGAATTGATGAGTGTGCCTCCTGCGCCGGCTATCGTAAGATCCCCTGTTGCTGAAATGGTAGTAGCGGCTGCAATCGTAATTGTTGTCAGGGAAGTATTCATGGTAAAATCCAGACTGGCCAGCGTTAAGCTGCCGGTAATGGAATAAGCCCCCACCGATCCATGCGTGAAACAAAAAGTTGATGTGCCCGGATCTATGGTGCCGGCAGTATAAATAAAATTATTGGACACCCCTGGAAAATTTGCCAGCGTAAGGGTTCCGGAAGTCTTGTTGATGGTGAGCTGTGATAAGGCGCCTGTACCCGCTGTTATGTTTCCGTTGAATTGCTGTGCGGTTGTTCCATTGATATTGATCATGGCATCACCTCCGCAGCCGGTGGCCGTATTGCTGACATTAATATCTCCTTTGACGTCAATAGCGCCTGTAAGTAAATTATAAAACCCGGAACCCGATAAGATCAGATTATTGGCCACTGAAATATTTCCGGCAGAGGAGATTGTATATGGACGGTTAATCCCCACAAATTCCAGGACGTAAAAAGCAGGACTTGTTCCAGAAATAGTTTCTGCGGCAGTATGCGTGGAATTAAACATGACCGTTCCGCTGTTATGCGTAAAGCTGCCGCCGGTAAAAGCGGCATTATCCTGCAATTCCAGCGTGGCGGAAGTAGAAGTGAACGAAGTCGCCGACAAAGTAAAAGCGCCCGTGATCGTAATATTTGCCGAACCTCCTGTAAAAGTTCCTCCTCCGAAAGAAGCCGCCCCGGAAACCGCTATGGTATTGGCACCCTGGCTGATTGTTCCCGTATATCCTGAGCTTACGGTTATGGCCGCCACACTCACCACGGCATTGACAGTACAATTCCCGATATCGAGACCAAGACCGCCATCAAAAATTGCTATATCAGAGGCCACAGGGACCGAAGACCCGCCTATGCCCCCTGAACTGGCTGACCAGTTCAGTGTACTATTCCAGTTACCCGGGAGAGTGCCAACCCAAAAACGGTTGGCAGCATTTGAAGAATTTGAAAAGCAAAACGATAAAAATAAGATCAGACATAACCGCGCAACTCTCATAAACATTGGATTATCACAAGAAATAAAATACCAACCATTACAACGAATAATAATGGCAATTATTAGACTTTTTTACTCTCCCTAAGTGTTTCCACTTACCGAATCTTACAATTTCTGCTATGAGTTCCATAAAATCATTCTATCATATATTTGATTTTTACAAAATAGCCAATGACTATTACCACGGGAAACAGGACTTTAGCTGGAAATTATTTATTTTAATAATACTCAAAAGGATAAAATGACTAATAAAAATAAAATCGCCCTCGTCACTGGTGGCAGCCGCGGCCTGGGAAAAGACATGGCCCTGAATCTGGCAAAAAAAGGACTGGATGTTATCCTGACATATAACAGCAAAAAAGAAGAGGCCCTTGCCGTAATGAAAGAAATCGCAGAGACCGGCCGGAAAGCAGCCGTTCTGCAATTGAATTCGGGCGATATCAAAAGTTTTGAAGGGTTTTTCAATCAGGTAAAAATCATTCTGAAAGATGAATTCAATACCGACCATTTTGATTACCTGGTGAACAATGCCGGTATTGGCATCCACACTCCTTTTGCTGAGACCACGGAAGAACAATTTGATTCCCTGCTAAATATTCAGTTCAAAGGAGTGTTCTTTCTGACGCAAAAGGCCCTGGCCCTGCTGGCGGATGGAGGAGGGATTATTAATATTTCAACCGGTCTTGCCCGTTTCACAACGCCCGGGTTTTCGGCGTATGCATCCATGAAAGGCGCTATGGAAACCCTCACCAGGTACCAGGCGCTCGAATTAGGCAGCAGGAAAATCAGGGTAAATATTGTTGCGCCCGGCGCCATCGCAACCGATTTTGGCGGCGGTCGCATGCGCGATAATGCAGAATTGAATAAGCAGATCGCTTCCGTAATTGCTTTGGGTCGCGTCGGTCTTCCGGAAGACATCGGTCCGGTCGTAGCTTTTTTATGCACAGAAGACGCGGGATGGATAAACGGGCAGCGTTTAGAAGTTTCAGGTGGAATGAGGTTATAAATTTATCTTTGCAGATCCATTCATCCATGAAAAAGCATGAAAAATATAAAAATGATTTTTATGCTGGGAACAAATATCGCCGCTCCGGGCTTTGTACTTAACGCCACGCCTGATCAAAAATTTTCATTGAGTGAGTTAAAGGGTAAAAATGTGATCCTCGCTTTTTACCCCGCAGACTGGAGCCCGGTTTGTGGCGACCAGATGTCGCTCTATAACGAGATGCATCGTTACTTCGGCAAATACAATGCTGAAATCTTAGGAATTTCCGTTGATGGGAAATGGTGCCATGCAGCATTCCGGGAAGCCAGGAATCTGCATTTTACGCTGCTGGCGGATTTTGAACCCAAGGGCGAAGTCGCAAAAAAATATGGAGTATATAATGACAAAGAGGGCCGCTCAGAAAGGGCTCTTTTTGTACTGGATGATGAAGGTATTATTCGTTGGAGCTATCTTTCACCTGTTGGCATAAATCCCGGCGCAGACGGCATTTTGGATGCGCTGGAAATGATAACACAAAAAAATAGTCATGGCCAAATTAAAACCTCCGGTTAGTAGCCAGGATCATATCCAGGGAAACCCCCGGTCTCCTGTGGTCCTTGTAGAATATGGCGATTTTCAATGTCCGCATTGTGGCGCTGCATATCCTATCGTAAAACAAATTCAAAAAAAATTCAAAAGTCAGCTGGCTTTTATTTTCAGGCATTTCCCTTTATCGGAAGCGCATCCTTACGCACAAATAGCTGCGGTTGCCGCTGAAGCCGCCTCTAACCAGGGTCAGTTCTGGGAAATGCACGATCTGATTTATGAAAATCAGGAAAGTTTAAGTCTGGAAACTTTAATCTTACTGGCCCAATCATTAAAACTGGATATGAAGGTTTTTCAAAAAGATATGAAGAACCCAAGACTTCTGGAAAAGGTCGAAGCCGATTTTGAAAGTGGTGTAGTCAGTGGCGTGAACGGAACGCCTTCTTTTTATATCAACGGCGCGAAATTCAACGGCTCTTATGATTATGAATCTTTATCCGAGGCTATAGATTATTTCATTTCACAACACGCAGTGAATAAGGGATAATCGCTAATTGTCATTCTGTCTTTAAGCTGATGCACCGGGTATTCTACTTTAATTTTGATGTTACCGGTTTTACCGTCTCCCTACGGAATTCCTGGTAATCCTTTTTTACCGTCTCGCTGTAATCCTTTCCAAAAGTCAAAACAGATTCCTGCCATTGTTTATTTTCACCAAATGCGCTCAATTCGTCCACTACGGCAGCGCCTTTCCAACCGGAACTTCTGATCTGCGCTGACGCCGTTAAAATGGCCATATCATTTATTATCTGGTACAAATCCCGGTACGCATCCCTGACCATTTTAAAATCAAAACTGTCTTTTGTTGGCTGCATTTCCTGGATTATATAAGAATGCCCCCTGAAATGGCCAAAACTCAAAAGCGCAGGAGGAATATTTTGCATCCGTTGCTGGATGTTGACGACCCGTTCAGATTCTGACTCCCATCGGGGTTGCTGTACCGTAATAAGTTTTCCGGGCGCCGGAGGCATAGACTGTTTCATTTCCATCAGCATGTGTTTGCCTCCCTGATTATTACTTCTGAGTAAAAAAAGATACCGGTTAAGCCCCAGGCTTCCCGTTCCAGCCATTCGAAAAGCAACATCCTGCACTTCAAAATTATAAGGGCTGTAGCTGTTGCTCTGCAGCCATTTGTTCAGATAGTTAGTCAGATCAGTTTTTAATTTTGGTTCCAGGGCAAAGTGCCTGGGATGTTCCAGATAAATCGAGAGATTGTCCTTTTTTTTCACCGTTCTTTTTCTTAAAAGACGTTTGTCCTTTCGCTTGCTCACGGTTACCAGAAATTTATATACAATACCCTTGGCGGTCTGAGGCTCGATGTAATATGCCTTTCCCTTCGCGAGTGTCTCTGAATACGTTTTTAGGAAAAGCTGTGCCATATTTAGCGCTTTATTCTCTTCAATATTCAGCGAATCAAAGGCTATAAAAATACTGCAAATCAAACGGGCCACATCATAAACGGCAGGAGCCAGCAGGGCATCATCAAAATCATTGACGTCAAAATATACCAGGCGGTTATCGCCTTTAAAACTGCCAAAATTTTCCAGGTGAAGGTCGCCGCAAATCCAGGACAGCGGGGAGGGAGGAAGTGGATTACGCAACTGCAGGTCCTCATAAAATAAATGATTGCTGCCTCGGAAGAAACGGAACGAATCGGCCTGCATCAGTTTATATTTTACTCTCAGCATATCAGGAATCCTTCCTTTATTAAATGCTTCGATCCTTTCAAAAATGCTGGCCATGGTTTAATATTTCTTAAATATCCTCATTTCATTCGAAATACTGATCTTTAGTCATGCTATGCGGAACACAACAAAACTGAAACAGATTTTATTGAAGTATGATCTGGCACTTTCCATGGAGGAAGAAAACCTGTTGAAACTCACTTTGGTTGATAAAACTACCGGAAGCTTTACCAGTTTTGAACATAGCTCGTACAGTCAGTTGTTAAGTAGGTGTTATTCGCATTTTTTAAGGGAAATCAAATTGAAACCTGAGGTTCAGCATAAACGATAGGGTCCAATTGAATAAATATATCCTCCTTACGTTTCCAGCGTTGCAAAAGGCAGGCCTCAGCTCAAAGGAGGCTGGCAAATAAATTGATATATGTATACTAATCTAAAAAAATTACTATGGCCAGATATTCAAAAGGAAGTCAGCAAAAAGTCAAAAGGGCAATGGATGAAATGAAAGAGGG
>Ga0080027_10000232_pt1 | contig 24726 bp, 20 predicted proteins | sample OrgsoiDNA2013046_FD_70962 | JGI IMG/M metagenome (GOLD analysis project Ga0080027, IMG submission 70962) | Permafrost soil microbial communities from the Arctic, to analyse light accelerated degradation of dissolved organic matter (DOM) -... | ecosystem: Environmental > Terrestrial > Soil >... | reverse complement strand
CAGGACATCGGCAATAATCGAGAAACCGAATTGTTCAACTGCGTCGTGGGAAATCATCTCTGTTGATCTTGTCATTTCTGTTGATCTTGTCATTCCACCGGCGAGGTGTGATCGTGGACGACGCGCCAGCCCTCAGGAAAGTGGCGGATGACTAACGTGAAAATGCCGTGCGGTGTTTTGCCGCTAGAAAGGACGAGGTGATACTCCCCGCGGGCGAATGCGGCGTCGCTGCCCAGCATCTCGATGCGCAGATTGCGGAATTCGAGCGCTCCCATCTCCGTTCCGGCGCTTTGGTAGTGCTGCCGATAGCGGTCCAGCGTCGGCTGCCAACCGCGGGTTACGATGCCCCCGGAGAAGAACGTCAGGTCGTCAGATTTCCAGTATCCCGCCATGAAGCCTTCGAGGTCGTGGTGATTCCAGGCGTCTTGCTGGCGGTGAAGCAGGGCGCGGACGTTGGCTTCGGGGTCGGGTAGCGCCGAGGAGAGCGCGGCTCCGAGAAGGACAAGACTCAACGAAAACAACAACCCAATCATGTTCACAGTTCGTCTCCGTTGTGGGCAGCGCGAGAGGAATGCGAATTAAGAATGCTCGGAGCCAGACGGACAGTATAAACACGGCTGGACGGTTGAATGCTTAGCAGCTTGTTGGAAACCCGAGGTTTGTCATTCCAGCCGAAGAAGGAACTGCTTTCATCGATGGTTGGGAAAAAGAAAACTTTCTTGAGCGTGCTCTGCAACCAAACCTTACGTCAGGGGCTAAAGCCCCACCATTTTCGTGCCTTTGATGCAGGACTGAAGCCCTGCGCCACCCAAACGCGATCAGCGGTACGATTTATCCACAAGGCGCGTTGGGTATGGATAATCCTGGTATTTTCGGCAACGTCGCAATCGTGTTAAGCGCGTTTGCCTTTCCCGGGTGCGGCTGCTACGGCGGCCACTTCCCAGGGGCGTTTTGGGCGTTCGGGTTCTGCTTTGTCGCGATCTACGACACGGTCGTACTGGTACGAAGTACTGGTCGTGCCGAGCGATTCGTTGTAGAGGCTGGGGAGACCCAGGGCTTCCTTTAGCTCTTCGGAAAACTGGTGCAGCGACTTGAGGGCCTCCGCGGTTGCTGGGATTTCCGTCTTCGAGGTTTTGAAGAACTGTTGATAGCCCTTGTTGATGAGTTTGGCGATTTCGCCGCTGACCAGATAGCCGGGGTGGGCGAAGATCTTTACGCCGTCCGCACCGCTCTTTTCGATGGCGCAGGAAACGCCGAGCTTTTTCAAGAACACACGGCTCTGCGTGCCGGGGGCTTCGAGCAGATCGAATCCATGCTCGCGCAGCCAGTTCAGGGCTTCGTCCCAAGTTTTGCTTTCGTCGATTTTCTTCGCCATAGGATTCCGATCTTCTTTCCCTAAGCTTAGATGCCGCTTTGCCGGTTAGAGATACGTATAGCAGACATTCGCGGGAATCTGTTGGGCCACGGCCTCAACAAATCGCATTAGGAACTCTTTGTGTGTGACAAAGCAAATTACTTTAGTCAGGGGCCGTTGGCAAGCGGGAGTGATGCGGGCAGGTTTGTTAGCGGACGGCCGAGGACGGCCGTCCTCACGTAAGGCTTTGCTCGGGCCGCGCATTGGGCTGATACCATGAGGCCGTGAGTTTGTTATTACTGGATGTGCGGAATCTTTCAGTGCAGTTTCCAGGGCCGGGCCCTGATGTCGCCGCTTTGACGGCGGTGCGGGAAGTGAGTTTTTCCATTGCGCCGGGCGAGGTGCTGGGGCTGGTTGGAGAATCTGGTTCGGGAAAGTCGGTGACGTCGCTGGCGCTGATGGGCTTGCTGCCGCCGCAGGCTCGGACTTCGGGCAAGGCTGATTTCACCGTTTCGGGCCAGCCTGTTGACCTGCTTTCGATCTCGGACGAACAACTTCGCGCCATGCGCGGCTCGCGCATGGCTATGATTTTTCAAGAGCCGATGACGGCGCTGAACCCTGTTATGCGCGTCGGCGATCAGGTAGCCGAGGCGGTGCTTGCTCATTCCCCCCGGACGTCCAAGAAAGAGGCGGGACGGAGAGCGGTGGAAGCGTTGCGCGAAGTGGCGCTGCCGGAACCGGAAAAGAGCGCACGCGACTATCCCCATCAGCTTTCGGGCGGGATGAGGCAACGGGTAATGATTGCGATGGCGATCGTCAACCGGCCGCAGTTGCTCATCGCTGACGAACCGACGACGGCTTTGGATGTGACCATTCAGGCGCAGATTCTGGAACTGCTGCAAGATTTGCGGGTGAAGTTCGATCTGGCGATGTTGTTTATTTCCCACGACTTGGCGGTCGTTTCCCGTGTCGCCGATCGGGTAGCTGTGATGTATGCCGGGAGCCTTGTGGAAATGGCGAACCGCGAAGATATTTTTCGATTTCCCGCACATCCTTACACCCAAGGGTTGTTGCGTGCAGTTCCAACTTTGCGAACCGATCGAACCAAGCCTCTTTCAGTGATTGAGGGCAGCGTTCCGCCGTTGCGTGCTCTGCCGCCCGGTTGCCTGTTCGAGCCGCGCTGCAAATTTCGCGTGGCCTCGTGTTCGCAGGCACTCCCCCCGCTGCTGGAAGTCGCGCGTGAGCACTGGAGCCGCTGTCCGGTGACGCAACCGGCTATCAACCCGCAGCATCTTCGAGAGGGCGGTTTGACAGGAGAGTGACCCTACGTGAGTTTTGCAGAAAGAGGCGAGTGGGCTATACTCCACGAGTTCTTCCCGTAAGTTCCTTCCTGAGCGGATGACTGAGTGCGCATCTTTTTACTAAGCGATATCCATGCCAACCTCGAAGCTTTAAATGCCTGCGTGGATGCCGCCCCCCGGTACGATGCCGCTGTGAACCTGGGGGATGTGGTCGGATACGGAGCCGACCCGAATGCAGTCATTGATCTGGTACGGCAGCAAAAGCCGGTGCTGGTGCGCGGGAACCACGACAAGGCAGTCTCGGGCGTAATGGACCTGGAGCACTTCAACCCTATGGCGGGGCTGGCCGCGTTGTGGACGCGGGACCGGCTTACTCCGGAAAATATGGAGTGGCTGCGCGCGTTACCCCAGGGTCCGATCCGCATGCCCGGGTTGGAAGATACGCAGTTCGTTCACGGTTCGCCGCTGGATGAAGACGAATACGTAGTGAGCGAGCGAGATTCCCAGGAGCCTTTGCTGACGGCAGCAGCGCCCATCACTTTTTTCGGGCACACGCACCGGCAGGGCGGATTCAGCCTGGATGGCGCGGAAACCGAAGTGATCCAACCGGAATGGGCGTTGACGGACGAGAAGTCGGTTTGGGAGATGCCACTTCGGGAAGGCGTGCGGTATCTGATCAACCCTGGTTCCGCGGGGCAGCCTCGGGATGATGATTGGCGGGCTGCGTTTGCCGTTTTCGATTCCGATCGCCGCGTAGTAGAGTTTCACCGCGTGTCCTACGACGTGAAGACTGCGCAGGATAAGATTCTTGAGGCACAGCTTCCGCCTCGCTTGGCGCAGAGGTTAGCGACCGGCCGTTAGGGTTTGTTCTACCGGGGCTTACGGCTCTCGGGCGTTTACGGGACTTTTTGGTGGGGCAGGGGTCCTTCGACTTCGCGAGGACTTCACTTCGTGAAGGCCTCGCTACGCTCAGGATGACAGGCCTAAATCATCGTTTGAGATGACAGGCCTATATTGTCGTTTAACAGGATCAGCGTTCCCATCGGTTGATGGCGCTTCGACCTCAGGTAAACTGACGCTATGTCCGGCGAGACTTCTTCCCGCAATTCCAGCCTTTTTACGCCTCGCAACGCGCCTACGCCGGAGCGATACATCCTTGCTCACATTGACGGCGGCGCACGCGGCAATCCAGGGCCGGCGGGGTATGGCGTGGCGGTGGCGGATTCCTCGGGCAAACGAGTGGCCGAACTGAGTGAGTACATCGGGCACAAGTCCAACAACGTTGCGGAGTACAGCGGATTGTTGGGTGCGTTGAAATATTGCTTAAAGCATGGCGAGCCCGCGCTTAAGGTGATTAGCGATTCTGAATTGATGGTGAAGCAACTGAACGGCGTGTACAAGGTGAAAAGCCCGGATTTGAAAACTCTGTATGACCAGGCCCAGACGATGATTCGGCGACTGGATTGGTTTCGGGCAGAGCACGTGTTGCGGGCAAAAAATAAGGACGCGGACCGACTGGCGAATGACGCGATGGACCGCGGGATGCGGCGTGGGGATCATGCTGAAGGTGTGGCGCGGGAGAGCGTGCCCGGGATTGCTGCTGCGCCCGCGGCCGTCGAGGTGCGGGAGTTCAACGGGATTGTGCAGAGCGGGAAGATTGTTCTGTTGAGTGGGGAGTTGCCTGAGGGGACATTGGTGAAGGTGCGGGTGAAGAGTTAAGTCTTTTCACCACGGAGACACTGAGACACGGAGAAATTCGATTAGGGAATCCTTAGATTCATCCTTGCTCCAAATCAAGAGCAGGTCCCTCCACTTCGCGGAATCGCCGGAAAACCGGCGATTCTGCTACGGTCGGGATGACAAATTGAACTTGATGGGTCCGCTAAGGTTTTGATGAGGTTTTGAAGAATCTGCGATGGTATTGCGAGGATCTCTGCGTGTCTCAGTGTCCCCGTGGTGAATCGGGGTTTGGTTCTTCGCTGGCTCCCGCGCCGAAAAACTCTTCGACTTTCTTGAGTTCGGTGGTTCTGGCGTAGGCCGGGAGGCTTTCGAGGAAGACGCGGCCATACTGTTTCTTGAGGATGCGGTTGTCCATGAGGACGAGCAGTCCGCGGTCGTTGAGGGAGCGGATTAGGCGGCCGAAGCCTTGTTTCAGGGTAATGACCGCGGCCGGGACTTGATAATCGAAAAAAGCGTTACCCCCTTCCGCATCAATGGCGCGGACCCGAGCGGCTACCACGGGATCGCTCGGTACGGCGAAGGGCAGGCGGTCGATGATGACGCAGCTTAATTGTTCGCCCTGCACGTCCACGCCTTGCCAGAATGAGGACGTGCCAAAGAGCACGGCATGGGGCGTGAGGCGGAATTGCTCGAGCAATGAATTCTTGGGGGAGTCGCCCTGACGCAGGATTGGGTAGTCGAGCACGCCGAGCAGGCGCTGATAAATGTCGTTCATCTGAGCATAGCTGGTGAAGAGCACGAACGCCCGTCCGCGAGTGATTTCGAGTAAGCGGCGGATGCGGTCGGCTGCGCGCGAGCCGAACTCGGGGGTGCGCGGGTCGGGCAGGTCGGGAGGGACATAGAGTAGGGCTTGCGTTTCGTAATCGAAATGCGACGGCAGCACGGTATCTCGGGCGTGCTCGATGCCGAGGCGGCGCTCGATGTATTCGAAGCCTCCGCGAACCGCGAGAGTCGCCGAGGTGAGGACGACGGAGTCCATGCGGGCGAACAGCGTCTCTTTGAGAATGGGCGAGACGTCAATCGGCGTCGCTTGCAGGAATACATTGTGACGTCCACGGCCCCCGCGCCGTTCGATCCAGAAGACTGTGTTGGGTTCTTCGGATTCCATCAGGAAGGTCAACTGCACCCGCAATTCTTCCGCGCGACGCACGAAGGTGAAGGACTCCTCCGGCTTTTCCGGCATCGCCGAGATTTCGGCGCCGAGGCGGGTCAGGGCCTGGATGAGGCCGAGGAATTCCTCGCCATTTTCTTCGAGGAATTCGCGGCGGGCGTCGAAGGCGAAGCGTCCGTCGCCGGGAGGTAGCAAGGAAAAGAAGAACTGGGAGCGGTCGCGCAGGCTGCCGAGCGCACTGGACAAGGCGGCGGAGAGGCTGCGGTTGCGTTGCAGGGAGGCCTCCACGTCCCGGGCGAGGTCATCGACGCGCAAGTTGCTGACTACGATCCCGAAATAGCTGGCGGCGACGTCTTCGAGTTCATGCGCTTCATCGAAAACTACCGTGCCGCAGTCGGGGAGAATGCCCGCGTCGGGCGCGCCATCGGCCTGCTGCTTGATGGCGAGATCGGCGAAGAACAGGTGATGGTTGACGATGATGATGTCGCTCTCGGAGGCGCGGCGGTGCATTTCTGTAATGAAACATCGGTCGTATTGGCTGCACTTCTGGAACAGGCAGGTCTCGGAGCGGGCGTCGAGCTTGGGCCAGAGCATGCTGGATTCGGGCAGGGCGGCGATTTCGGCGCGGTCTCCGGTTTGAGTGTGGGGCTCCCATGCGGAGATCGCCTGGAACTGGTCGATCTCCTGCAAGCCGTTCAGGACCGGCTGAGCGGTGAGATCGTAGAGCCGCTTGCGGCAAAGATAATTGTTGCGACCCTTCATGTAGCAGACTGAGAGTTGGCCTTCGCCATTCGGATAAAGCGCTTGCTCGAGGAAAGGGATATCTTTGAAGAAGAGTTGTTCCTGAAGATTCTTGGTGCCGGTGGAAATGATGACGCGCTTGCCGGAGCGCAGGGCGGGTACGAGGTAGGCCAGAGTTTTTCCTGTGCCGGTGCCGGCTTCGACGATTAAGTGGCGTTTTTCCTGCATTGCCTGCTCAACAGCCTGGGCCATCAACAACTGGCCGCGACGGAACTCGTAAGCCGGATGCGTGCGCGAAAGGACGCCGCCTGGACCGAAGAATTGATGCAGGGAAATGTCTTTGAGCGAAGCGGATTTGGTAGTGGCGACCACGGAGTCTTTATAATACCGAGTTACAGGCAGATTGCCTGCGAGGTTGACGCAGTTCGACTGGGCAGGGGTCTTTCGACTGCGCACTCCCGCGCTTCGCGCGCGAGCGCTGCGCTCAAGATGACACCCAAAAATATCTCAAGATGACACTCGGAAAGTGAATAGTCCTTCGCAGGCGCGTTTATGTTTGGGGCATGTTGCCGAAAGATCTCAAATTGAAAAGAAAGAAATCAAGAAATCTCGAGAAGCCGGCGAAGTCTATGCTATCCAATCCACCTGTACCCGGCTCAGCTGCCTCCGAGGCCGCTGTTTCTGGCACGGCGTTGCCAGTGCTGTGTATCGTCGGTCGGCCCAACGTGGGCAAATCGACGCTGTTTAACCGCATCACGGGACGGCGCCGCGCGATTGTGGGCGATGAGCCTGGGATCACTCGCGACCGTTTGTATTCGGAAGCGGAGTGGGACGGCAATTTTTTTCGGCTCGTTGACACCGGAGGGATTGTGCCGGATGACGACGACTTCATTCCTTCGGAAATCTTTCGCCAGGCGCGGTTCGCGCTCGATGAGGCAGCGGCGATCATCGTAGTTGTCGATGGCCGCAGCGAACTGGCTGGTCCGGACATGGAACTGGCGCGCCTGCTACATCGCACCGGGAAGCCGCTGTTTCTCGCGGTCAATAAGATTGATTCCGACAAGCAGGAGCATCTGGCGGAAAACTTCCGCACCCTGGGAATTCGCAATGTCTATCCGATCTCCGCCGAGCACGCCATTGGCGTGGGCGAATTGCTGGAAGCGATTTTCGAAATTCCCGCGATGAAGCAGAAGTCCGAGGCCTGGAAGAAGGCCAAGGCAGCGACGGAGGAGCTGGAGCTGTCGCACGCGGATCGAGAAGATGGCTTAGGGGAGGGCGACGGTGAGGATTCACCCCCCGCTGTCGCTCCCGCAGAGATCAAAGTCGCCATCATTGGGCGCCCTAACGTGGGCAAATCTACTTTGCTCAATCAGTTGACAGGCGCGGACCGGTCGATTGTATCGCCGATCGCCGGCACGACGCGCGACGCCATCGATGAGGTGGTGGAGCGGAACGGGCAGAGGTTTCGTTTCATCGACACGGCCGGAATCCGCCGCAAGGGCAAGACCAAGCTGATGGCGGAGAAGCTATCCGTGATCATGGCGCGCAAGCATCTGGAAGACGCAGACATCGCGCTGCTGGTGATCGATGCGCCCGAAGGCGTGGCTGCCCTGGACGCGCACATAGCCGGATACGCGCACGAGAGCGGGCGGTCTGTGATTGTGGTGGTCAATAAATGGGATTTGGTGACCAAGGCGGCCGCAGCGGCGTCTCACGGGACCGCACCGGTCGCGAGCCGCCTGTCCAAAGCCGCGCGGCTGCAAACCTCGAAGCAAACGGCGGATCGCGAACTTTATGAACAGAGGCTGCGGGGTGAGCTCAAGTTTCTGGCTTATGCGCCTGTGCTGTTCGTTTCCGCTTCGATGGGACGGGGTGTCGATCAGGTCTTCGAGCAAGTAGTCGAAGTGGCCGCTGAGCGCAACAAGCGCATTTCCACTGGCGAAATGAACCGCTTCCTTAAGCACCTCGACTTCGAGCGTGCTCCGGTCCCTGCCCGGCAGCAGGTGCGGATCTACTACATGACGCAAGCCGCGGTGGCGCCTCCGACCTTCATTCTTTTCTGCGATCGCGTGGTGAAGCTGCACTTCTCCTACCAGCGCTATTTGGAGAACCAGATTCGCGCGGCCTTTGGTTTTGTGGGCACGCCGATCTGGATCAAGACGCGGGGCAAAGGGTAGCTCTAGCCGAAGGGCTCCGGATTGTTAAAGGGAAGCGGCGGCAGCTTCGGGGGTTCGAAGGCAGTGGGGATGTTGGGCGCGATGGGCTCTGGCGGCGGGTGCAGCCAGGCATCGAGCTTGGGATAACGCGACGCGAGGAAGTAGATGGAATAGGCGGGGAAATAGACGGTCACCGGCACGCTGAGAAGAGAACTCACCACCATCAGCACGGCAAAGAAAATCGATCCTGCAACGACGGCTAGAGTGATGGTCTCCACGGTCCAGGTGAGACCTGCGGATTTGCCGCCAATTACCGCGATTGCCCCGACAACTCCAAAGGGGACTGCGACGAACAAGATCGCTATAAAGATCGCAATTCCGAAGAGGATGCCCGCGGCAATGGCGAGTACGATCTTCATCCCGATATAGCCAGCATAGGCGCTTTTCTCTTTTTGCATCATGGCCAGCAGGTGATTCCAGGCGTCCGCGAAATCGAGGTTCTCGACGGCCATGATGGGGGCCATGAAGTCTTTGCCGAGCAGCCAAACCGCCGCCGCCGCAAGCGCAGCCATAAGGAGCAAGAAAACAAAAGGCACGCCTGCCAGAACCAGGGGCAGCAGGTGGGCTTGTGGATCGTTGAACCACCCCAGCAAAGCAGCCAGACCGAGAGGAATTCCAACGAGGATCGCGAAAAAGATTCCCGCGGCAAATTGGTAGGCCAGCCGCCACAGGAAGAAACGCCGCCCGGCTGCGCGCCACTTGTGCCATCCCTCCCGCAGACTGACGCGCTTGGTGATAATGGATTCGATCAGGATAAAGCGGTAAACGCTGCCCACGTACATCCAAGCGAGAATTAGCACGCAGAGCACCAGCATCAAGATTCCTACGAGCATCAGGGCGTATCCGGCGAGGTGCGGATCCAGGTGCGGCATAGCAAGAAATTCTTCGCTGCCACTGGGCTGGGTCTGAATCTTCTTGAGGTCGTTGAACGCGCTGGGATCGCAGCCACCGCTGCTGGCGAGTTCGCCGGTCATGAGCCCGATTAGCGCGAGCCTCAGCCATTGCCCGAAGCGAAAAGGACGGAACAATTGTTGTTTTGTGTGTTCAAGCGCGAGCGAAATCGTATCGACGGCCGAGAACGCCATGAGGGACTCCTGGAGCAACGTTACCGGGGTGTACTACAGGAGGTCAATTCGTTGCGGCCCGAGTGAGGCGCTAACGACCGACCGCGACAGTAGCGAGCGTTGTCATCCATTCTTCGAAAGCGCGCAAGGCCATTTCGCATTGTTTTTGGTGGCGCTCTTTACGATCGCGAATGCGAGTCTCCAAGGCTGGGAGCAAGTCGAAGGTGATGTTGGCGGGCTGGAAGCGTTTGGGGTCTGCTTGCGTTACGTAGTTGAGAAGCGACCCGAAGGCGGAAGCTCTGGGTGGGCCGATGGGAAGTTCGCCGTTCGCCAGTCGCGCGGCCTGGATGCCAGCCAGAAGTCCGGTCGCGATGGACTCGACGTAGCCTTCGACGCCGCAAATCTGTCCAGCGAAGAAGAGGTTGGCGTGCTGCTTCATCTGCAACGTGTCGCGCAGTAATTCCGGTCCGTTGATGTAGGTGTTGCGGTGAATCTGGCCGTGGCGGGAGAAGTGGGCGTGTTCTAGTCCTGGAATCAATCGCAGGACGTCCGTTTGGGCACCGAATTTAAGGTGATTCTGGAAGCCGACGAGATTGTACGAATCCGCCCGCAGGTTTTCCTGTCTCAGTTGTACGACAGCGTACGGTCGTTTTCCAGATCGCGGATCGATGAGGCCGACCGGCTTCATGGGGCCGAAGCGAAGCGTGTCCCGCCCGCGGCGCGCTATCTCTTCGATGGGCAGGCAGCCTTCGAAATAATTGAGCTTCTCCCAATCTTTACCTTCCACCGACTCCGCCGCGAGGAGCGCGTCGAGGAAACGATCGTATTCTTCCTTTGTCATGGGGCAGTTGATGTAGTCGGCGGTGCCCTTGTCGTAGCGGGCCGCCATGTAGACCTTGGACCGGTCGATGGAATCGGCTTCCACGATGGGGCTGATGGAGTCGTAGAAGAACAGGCGCGTGCTGCCGGTAAGACACGCGATTTCGGTCGCGAGATCATCGGAAGTCAGCGGCCCGGTCGCGATGATCGTCAAGCAGTCTGGGTCGAGCTTGGTAACTTCCTCGCGGCGTGTGATGATCAAAGGCTCGCGGGAAATAGCCGCTGTGACCCTGGCCGAGAAAACGACGCGATCGACAGCGAGGGCGTGCCCGGCGGGAACCGCGCACTCGCGGGCGATTTCGAGCAGCAGGGAACCGGCGCGAGTCATCTCTTCTTTCAGCAGCCATGGCGCCGTGAATTCGCTGCTGGACTTCAGGGAATTGGAGCAGACGAGTTCCGCGAAATGCGCTGTCTGGTGCGCAGGGGTTGATCGCACGGGCCGCATTTCATAGAGCGTTACCGGTACTCCGCGGCGCGCACATTGCCACGCAGCCTCGGAGCCTGCGAGACCGGCGCCGATGATGGTGATGGATTGTGTCATGGCTCGGGAGACATAGCTTGGAAGACGGGGCTTGAGACAATTATACGGAGGACTACAGGATTATCCGCTCGTTGCCGACGCGGCGAGTGATTCTTTCGCGGTCCATGTATTCCAGTAGGGGAATTGCGTATTTGCGTGAGACTCCGGTCATGCCCTTGAATGCGGCCACATCAATGGTGGGAGTATGGGCTTTCCGCGTGCGTACCAGAGATCGTAATTCATCCAGAGCAGCATGGTGAAAGACCAGGTCGTCAGTCACCTTGATCAGAACCTTGTCGCGCAGGAGCAAAGTCACGAGCTTTCTGGCGCGTGCTTCGTCGATCTTGAGTCCTGCGAGCACCTCGGACAGCGCAGGCACCTTAAAGCCAGCGGACCTAAATGCTGCCTCAATCCCCTGCTTCGACGCCGCTTCCTCATCCTTCATCACGACACCTTGTCCGGGTAGGTGCACTATCTCGCCAGAAACCGTCAGTTTTCCCGCGAGAACCATTCTTTTCAGCGTGTCTTCAAAGACGTCGGGAAGCAGGCCCAACTCTTCACGCAAAGGTTCCTTACCTAATCCGGGGACCAGAGGATGACTCTTTTGGAATGCCCTGACAACATCGACGAAACTCGCTTCCAGTTTCCCGATGCATTCGCCGAGCACGAAGCGTTCGCCGATGCGCACGACTTTTCCATCCAGTAGCGGTCGGGCCAGCGTTCCCTCGATGAAGCTTTCTCGGCAGCCAGTCTCGGCGATAGTTTCACGGAGAGTGAGACCAGCGGCCCCGCGCCGTCCTATCCGCGCCAGCAAAATGTTCTCCGTATCTCCTGAATTCAGAAGTTGGAGGAAGGCTTCAACCTCCTTCTTCTTAGCCTTCCGCAACGGCGCAGCATCGAGTACGATGCCGCCTCCGAGAGTAATCATGGGAGAGAACTGCCGCAGAATAAATCTGTCACCCGGTAGCAGGAGCGCTGCGTCGGCCAGCCGTAGCCTGGCGAGGGCTTGGCCGCCGGGCGTCACCTGCTTGGCCTCGCCGAGAACAATTTCCGCGATGCCTTCCATGGTGTGGGCGTGCAGATGCACTCGCGCGCGATTCTTCAGAGGTTTGGCGGAAGGCAATAGGGTTACTGCCACGTCCACTTGCTGTGTGGACCGAAACAGCCCCGTCGGCCCAAGTGTCATACCGCGAGCCAGCTCGTCGACGGTGACACCAGCCAGATTCAGCGCAGTGCGCTGTCCCGCAATCGCCGCGTCCGCCGCCGTCCCGTGAACCTGCACGCCGCGTACGCGAACGGATTTCGGCCCAGCTGGATATACGTCGAGTTCGTCTTCTTTCCTCACCGTTCCCGACACGAGCGTTCCGGTAACCACGGTTCCGAAGCCTTTCATGGTGAAGACGCGGTCGATCGGCAACCGCGGCAGAGCGGAGGAATCGCGGGTGGTGGCCTTCTCCGCCTGTGCGGCAAGCTGCTGTTTTAATTCGGCAATGCCAAGCCCGGACTTTGCGCTGACCGCCAGGATTGGGGATTTTTGCGGGTCGAGAAACGACCCTCGCAGGAACTCCTCCACCTCCAGCCTCACGACATCCAGCGTCTCGGCGTCCACGAGATCTGCCTTGGTCAGCACGGTAATTCCGCGCTGCACATTCAACATGCGGCAAATATCAAAATGCTCGCGCGTTTGCGGCTGGATCGATGCGTCGGCGGCAATCACCAGCAACACCAGGTCGATCCCGCCCACACCAGCCAGCATGTTGCGGACGAAGCGCTCGTGCCCGGGCACGTCGACGAAGCCCAGCCGGAGAGGCTGGCTCGCGCCTGGCAGATCCAGGTGCGCGAAGCCGAGATCAATTGTGATCCCGCGCCGCTTTTCCTCTTCGAGTCGGTCGGTATCAATTCCCGTCAGCGCCCGCACGAGGGCTGTCTTGCCGTGGTCAATGTGCCCTGCTGTGCCGACGATGACCGACTTCATGCGCTTCAGTGTAGCCGAGAACGTTTCGCAACTCGTCGGCCGCGCCGTCCTGAAAACCTAAAGCGCACCCACTGTTCCCTGTCTTTAGGCGGGGCCCTCCTATGAAAAACCGGCGGCAAGCCTACAAAAAATGGGATTTTCATAACAAAACGACATTAAAACAAGACAATTGACAACTGTTCGTAATCTTGTGTAACGTTCTCTCCCAATTCAACTTATTCGCCGCGAGACTGCGTCTGTCTCGGAGTTGGGTTCCGAATTGCTCCAGCACGAGCAAGTTAGACGTTTGTCTCTTAGTGTCATTTGCTGTTTTGTCCACCGCAGTTCAACGTTACATTTCCGTGGCGCCGGGCACGAAGGGGAGAAAGTCGATGAAGAGAGTCCAAGGAAGAGTGAAATTTCTAGCTGTACTGGTTGCGCTTCTGCTGGCCTTGAGCGTCGTCATGTGGGGCCAAACCGGCACGTCTACGGTGCGCGGAACCGTCACTGACCCGCAAGGCCGGGTAGTGGCTGGGGCGGAAGTGACACTCACGAATCTGGCAACTGGCGCCCTTCGCACCTTGAAGACCACAGACTCGGGCGGTTTCAATTTCGACCTCATCAATCCCGGCGATTATCGCCTTGATGTCGTGGCTAAGGGCTTCAAGAAACAGACGATAGACAATGTCCGCGCACTGATCGGCAAGCCCTCGGAGGCCAGCATTCAGTTGGAGGTCGGCTCGGCCACCGAAGTGGTGGAGGTGCAGGCCTCTTCCGCGGGCTTCTTGATCAATACGCAAGATGCGTCTTTGGGCAATAACTTTGTTTCCGAACAGATTACACAGCTTCCTCTTGAGGCCAAGAGTGTTATCGATCTGCTCAGCTTGCAGCCCGGTGCGACGCGGGAAGGCTATGTCAATGGCGCCCGCGCCGACCAATCCAATGTCACGCTCGATGGCGTCGATATCAATAACGCACAAACCTCAAACACAGAGAGACCACGAGTCACGAATTTGTTGGTCATTAGTGCTTTGGACAATGATCGCGGGAACATTACCACCGGCCCCGTACTCCATCTCAACGCCGAAGCCGTTGAGGAATTTCGTGTAACCACAGCCAACGGGGGAGCCAATCAAGGCCACTCCGCCGGCTCGCAGATCAACCTCAGTACGAAACAAGGTGGCAACGCTTTTCATGGTTCCGCGTTTGAGTTTTACCGGACCAAAGGATTCTCGGCGAATGATTGGTTGAACAACCATACTGGCGTGAATCGCGCAGACCTGATCCGCCACACCTTCACAGGTGGCCTCGGTGGGCCCCTGGTCAAAGATAAGGTTTTCTTCTTTTACAACTATGAAGGCCGCCGCGATGCCGCAGCGCAAAGTGTTTCGCGAGTCGTGCCTTTGACCCAGTCCCCTGATCCCACGGATCTTAATACGCTCGGCGACGGGACCATTCACTATCCCTGCGGTGCGGACCCTGCTTGCCCTGCTAATGGAGTCGCTTCCTTGGATTTGCCTAAACTGCAGCAGGCCTATTCCGTCGCAGGCATTAACCCTCTTGCGCAGAAGGCATTGGCCGATGCGGTTTCCAAATATAAGTCTAACGATCCATCCCAAGGGGATGGTTTCAACACAAGCGGATTCCGTTTCAACGCTCCGACTCCGATTCGTCTCAACTCCCACATCGCGAAGTTTGACTTCAATCTCACAAAGAACCAAACCGCCATGGTGCGGTTAAATGTCCAGCAGGATCACCAGACGCTTGCGCGTTGGCTGCCCGACTCGCCCTCTCCGGCAGTCTGGAGCCATCCCTGGGGCCTGGCAGCGGGCCATACTTGGAGCATTGGACAGAACTGGGTGAACAACCTGCGCTATGGCTACACCCGCCAGGCCTTCACCCAAGGGGGAGACAGCACCGAAAACGACCTGGATTTCCGTTTTGTATTCCAGCCCAACGGACAGACTCATACCGTCAAGCGGGTAACACCTGTGCACAACATTACGGATGACGTTTCCTGGATTCACGGCAACCACAGTCTTCAGTTTGGAACAAACGTTCGCGCCATCAGCAATGCCCGCGTGAGCTCTATCCTTGCTTTTGATTCCGGCGAGACTAACCCATCCGGCTATAACGCGGCGGGCGACAATGTGCGGCAGTTATTTCAGAACTATCTGGATGCCAACAACCTTCCGGGCGCCAACAATGCGTTCTCGGACGCATCGAATACCGAAGTTCGGGATGCCGCCACAGCGCTCATTGGACGCCTATCCCAGTTCACCGCCAATTTGTCCTACAACAAAGACGGCACGATTACCGACGCCGGAACGCCTACGACACGGGATTTCGCCACCCAGGCTTATGACTTCTATGTGCAGGATTCCTGGAAAGCCCGTCCCAATCTGACCCTCACTCTCGGCCTTCGCTACAGCTTAGAACGTCCTGTCTACGAAAAAAAGGGATTTGAAACGCGCCCCGAGGTGCCGTTAGGTACTTATTTCGCCAACCGCATGGCCGCCGCCGCAAATGGGCAAAACGATACCGAGAACATCGTGCTCAATCTTTCCGGCCCAGCCAATCATGCCAAGCCGTTATATGACTGGGATAAAAAGAACTTCCAGCCTCGGATCGCGTTTGCCTGGACGCCGGCAGGAACCAGTGGAAAATCTGTCATCCGCGGCGGGTTTGCCCTCACCACCGATTACTACGGACAAGCCCTGGCTGTGGACTTTGATCTCAACAATCAGATCGGGTTCACCACCAGCCCGACCATCTCCGTGAACACGTACGATGTCACTGGGACCAACCCAAATGTACCCCTAGCGCCTCTCTTTACCGGCTTTGGTCAACCCATCCGCAACCTTTTTCCTTCTAGCATTCCGATACCCGCGACCGTGACTTTCCCGGTCCAGCAGCTGGCGGACTATCAGGCGCGGATCGAGACAGGGTTAAACTCCAGCTTGCAGGCGCCCAAGGAATATGTCTGGAACCTCACTTACGAACGCCAGATGAAGGCCGGCTTGGTGCTCTCGGCTTCTTACGTCGGGCGGAAGGCGCAACATCTTTTGGCGCGCCGCGATGTAGGGGCGTTCAACAACATTCGCGATCCGCAGAGCGGCTTGGATTGGTACCATGCTGGCACTCTTTTGGAAAAACAGCGTCAACAAGGTCTCGATACGAGCCAAATCGCCGCGATTCCCTTCTTCGAAAATCTTCTCCCGGCAGGCTTGGCCGCGACGTTGAACGGTGTGTTCGGCTTCCCGGGCACGAATCCGAATGACTGCTCCACAACCCAACCGACGCTTGGCTTTGATCCGAATTGGTCGAACACGCAGGCGTTCTATGCCTTCCAAAGCCGGACGCCAAGAAACTGCCTCGCGTTTTTTGGCGGAAACGACTGGACGGACACCCAAAATACGATGGATCAAGTCTTGGATTTTATTGGCTCACCCACATTGTTCAGAGGTCCGCAATATGCCGACCTTTCGGCATGGAGCACCATCGGAAACTCCAACTACAACGCGTTCACCTTTTCGGCCCGTCAACGCTTGAAGGGCTTAACTTTAGATTTCAACTACACTTGGTCGCATTCCTTGGACGATTCATCGGGCTTGCAGGTGGGTTCGTCGTATGGATCGGCATTCATACAAAACCCAATCCGACAACGGGACAACTACGGCACGTCGGATTTTGACAACAAGCACTCGATCAATGCCAGCGGGATCTGGCAGTTGCCATTCGGTAAGGGCCATACTTTTATGGGAAATTCCCATCCGGTTGTGGATGCGGTCTTGGGCGGGTGGCAGGTTTCAAGTATATTCCGCTGGAACACAGGCCTTCCCTGGAGCGGCCCGTCCGACGACGGTCGTTGGGCAACCAACTTTAACGTTCAGGCGAACGGATCTCCCACAAGTCCAGTGCACACATGTCCTACCAAGCCCATCGTCGGGACTCCAAGACTGTTCGGCTGCGCCAATCTTGACGCGGTATACCAGAGTTTTCGGAATCCCTATCCGGGTGAAACGGGTCCGCGCAACACCTTCCGCTTGCCGGGCTATGTCGACCTGGATATGGGGCTGGGAAAAACCTGGAACATGCCTTGGCATGACGGGCACACACTGCAGCTCCGGTGGGATGTTTTCAACGTGACGAACACCCAGCGGCTGACTCAACCGGTCGACTTCACCATCGTGAGAGATCCGGCTTTGCGCGGCCAAAGCCCGCCCTCCGACTGGACGAGCCTTACCCAGACTCAAGGCCAGCCGAGGATCATGCAGGTGGGGGCGCGTTATTCGTTCTAGATGGCTACGAGTCAAAAGAAACAACGGCCTGGGGCTGTCCCAGGCCGTTGTGTTCTGCGAACGCGCGGGCGCCCTTAGTTCGAGCTAGTCCCACTCTTCATTCCTGCTGCGGCGGTTTCTTCTGCGAACTCCAGCGTGACTTTCTTGCCGCCGAAGCGGATTCCGTTCAGCGAGGTTGAGCCGTCGGAGTTCTTTTGTAGAACCGTCGCATCGGACGCGCCGTTCTTGTCGAGTTCCTTCAGGTGTGCGGTGGCCTTCGCGACTACTTCCTTGCCCTTGAGGACGCTGACTGTGACTTCTGGACCTGTTCCTTCCCAGGTCACTTTGTAGTCGCCGGGTTTGATTTGCGTTCCGTTGAGTTGTACGGGCTGCGTCAGCTTCATGGAACCGGAAGTGGCGGCGAGCAGGCTGGTGGATAGCAACAGAGCGAAGGTTAGAACCGCAATCTTCTTCATGACATTTACCCTTTTCTTTCCCCCGGGCGGCTTGGCGCCGGGAATCGGTTGGGGCGGCCCGGGCTGCACCTCGCGTGATGCGAAAAACGCTTGCCTTCTCTCACGCGAGGCTTACAATTGCTGGCGCGGGGTTCAACCAGACAGACCATGTGCCGCAAGGCGCTGACCGTCGTCGCTAGATTGTTTCCGCCAGGGCCGCCAAGCACAAGCGGAGCAATCTGTTGGACCCCTACTTCTAAGTCGTACTACTTAAAGCCGCTGAAATTCGGTGTTTAGCCTTCATGTTTCCGTGATTGTTCCGGACATGAAAGCCCTTGGTAGCAACTACGAAGGGCTCTCGGGAAAAGTTCCCATAATTTCGAGCCCGCCGATTTTCTCTTCTCTGCTTCAGACGCATGGGAGACTTTGCGGTTAGCGAGGAAGAAAATCCCGAGGGACCGGGTGCAGACTAGACAGTGAGTGGGAGTGCGGTGTGTGGTGGTTCTCCGAGGCAGAAGGCGAAAGTCAAAAGCGGAGAGTCAAAAGCGGAGAGTCAAAAGCAAGACCACGCGGGCGGGGGCGCCCGCGCCACACGAACTTTTCTTACGGAATCATCAGAACAACTTTCCCGAAATTTTGGCGGTTCAGGAGGAGTTGGAACGCGTCGCTTGCTTGTTCCATTGGAAACACGTGTCCTACGACCGGCCGCAGTTGATCGGCGGCGATCCAGCGCGAGAGGTGTGCCCAGGCTGCATCCATTACTTTCTTGTTTCCTGAGAGCACGCTCAACCAGAGTCCGTGGACGCTGGCGCCCTTTGCATAGAGAGCGCGTGGATCCAACGTGCCGGGCTTGCCTGTGGCGGCACCGTAAACGATGACGCTGCCGAACTCGCGCAGGCATTTCACGCTCTTCAGCGTGTGCTCGCCGCCGAGCATTTCGAGGACGGCGTCGACACCTTCCCCCGAGGTCATCTCTCGAATCGCTTCTTCATAGTCGCGCTCGCGATAGTTGATGCCGTGGTCGAGGCCCAACTCATGCACGCGTGCCAGTTTCTCCGCGGAGGAGGAGGTCCCGTAGGTCTCTATGCCGAGGAGTTTGCCGATTTGCACGGCTGCGGTGCCCACGCCCCCTGCGGTAGCATGGATCAAGACGCGGGCTCGTGGCGTCCCAGAAGGGCGGTTGAGGAGCCCAGCTTTCCAGTAAGCCAGATACGCGGTGAAGTAATTCACGGGAAAGGCGGCGCCCTCCTGCGGCGTCCAATGCGCCGGTACCGGCCAGAGATAATTCGGCCTGCCCGACACTAGTTCGGCGAACGCTCCCCACTGGGCATAGCCCATTACCCGGGCCTTGGTGCTGTCGACTTCACCGCAGAACTCCCGGCCCGCAATGAGCGGGGGAGCGGGTGTTCCCGGATAGCCGCCAGCAGCCGATATGATGTCCGCGAAATTCACGCCGACTGCCTGGACGCGCACCAGGACCTCTCCTGCTTCCGTTACTGGAGAAGGCATCTGCTGAACTGTAAGGACCTCGGGACCGCCATACTGGGGAATTACAATGGCCTTCATTGCTCGAGTCTAGCAAGCTTCGGGTGGCCTGGTGGTGAGACCAAGCCTTGCCGTCTCGGGTATATACTGAATACGTCTTTTGGAAGTACCTAAGAGTTGACGAACTAGCATTCATAAGAAAGTTTCATATTGAGACCGGCTCCTGGATTCATCAGGTGCCGCGGGAAGCTGGGTGGCTGCGCTGAGTTTTGGAAGCCGCCGAACTTCCTGGGAGATTTCTCCATGGACTTATTTGTTGTTCGCTTTATTTTCCTAGTGGTGGTGGCAGTTGCCTGCGCTGTGGTCCAACCGTTCGACCTTTCGCGGTCGCTGGATGCGGCGGTGGGGGTTGCTATTGGCTCGGCCATCATTGTCTTCGAGTGGCGTCTGCGATTGGCGAGCCTTACCCGCCTGATCGGCGCAGCCATTGGAAGTATCCTCGGCATCCTTGGCGCGTATCTGTTCACGATCGTCCTGCGCAACAGCATCGAGGCAGGTCCCACACTGAGCTTCCTACAGATTCTGATCATGCTGCTGATGGCCTACGTGGGCTTGGTGGTGGGGGCGAATAAAGGCTCGCTGCTCAACCTGGCCGCGCTGGGAGGCCTATTCGGCGGCGAGAAGCAAGGCAAGAAAGTTCACAAGATCCTCGATACCAGCGTGATCATCGACGGTCGCATTTCCGACATCGCGGAAACAGGATTCTTGGATGGCGTGATTGTAATTCCGCAGTTCGTGCTGCGGGAGTTACAGATGGTAGCCGACTCCGCCGACTCAATGAAGCGCAATCGGGGGCGGCGCGGGCTCGATATCCTGCAGCGCTTGCAGAAGGTGGCATCGCTCAACATTCAGATCGTGGAAGACGATTTCCCGGCGGTGAGGGAAGTGGACCTGAAGCTTATCGAGCTGGCAAAGGTTTACGAAGGCAAGATCATCACCAACGATTTCAATTTGAACAAAGTGGCGCAGCTTCAGGGTGTGGATGTTCTCAACATTAACGAGTTGGCGAATGCCCTGAAGCCCATCGTTCTCCCTGGCGAAATCATGCACGTTTTCATTCTGAAGGAAGGCAAGGAATATAACCAGGGCGTTGCCTATCTGGATGATGGGACGATGGTAGTGGTGGATAATGCGCGCAAGGCGATTGGTAAGACGATCGACATCTCGGTGACGTCGGTGCTGCAAACAACGGCGGGAAAAATGATTTTCGGAAAATGGGACGAGCGCATGGTACAGCGTGGGGAAGTAATTGGGCGACCCGAGCCTCGTCCGCCGCAGGCCGCGGGAGAAATCAAGAAGCCGCAACCGATTGCGATGGAGCCGCCCGTCGAGTAGCGTGAATCGCGCTTTGCCTTATTTGGGTGCAGCTCTTTTGTCCGGCGATGCGACCTGCTTCAAGCTGCTTCTGAATTCCCACAGGAGTTTTTTGGCGAACGCGGGGTTCGCGGCGAAATGTGCCGCGGTGAGTGGACTCTCCAGGAATCGGCTGTCCCCGTCGATAGCAGGAATGCCGATTGCGCCCAGGTTGTGAAAGCCCATGGACCAATCTGGAAAATCGCGGAGTTTCACCCTGGCCGCGTGCAGGACAACCATTTCCCTGTGTCGCGGGTCGGCAGCGATGCGGTCGGCCAATGACCGGACGTCGGCTTCTTCGCCTTCCAAAGCCTGCAGGAAACTCCCATTGTGGTAGAGCAGCATTCCCGTGACGCCCCGTTTTTCGTTGTTCTGGCGGCTCTTCTTCAGTAACCGAACGAGGTCCGGGCCGGAGAACGGGTCGGTTTCCGTACTGGAGTAGACGAGTTGAAACATAGGTCCCTCGAGATCCGGACGATTGCGTGTCCTAGCACAGTCATCGGCGGACAGGCTGCGGGGCTTGAAGGTTTGACGGAGTCGAGCTCGGCGAGACTGCCGGGCGGACCGTGCTCACCTGTATGGGGGGAGAGGGGGAGAGGGCGCTGCGGATGGCCGATTCCGCTTACTGCGGAGGCGCTGCCGGCGAAGAGCTTGGCGGAGAAGATGGGGGAGCTAGGGCTGGCGCTATGTAATCCAGCAGTTGCTGCGCGGCGTCGCGTTGCTCTCCGGCGACGCTGTTGGGAATCAGGAGATAGCACGGGATTTGCTCCGTGCAAGCCTTGCGGGCGTGCACGAACTCGGTGACCAGACCCGGGTCGGCCGACGCTTCTTGCTCTGAATTTAGAACAATTACTTGCGCCTGTCTGCGATAGGCAGGATCCGGCAAGCGGTCATAGAAATTGGCCTCCAGGACCTCGGACACCATGATCTTGCGGCCCGAGGGCAATTTAGCGCGCTCGCGGCTGAAGCTGCGGAACCGTGACTCCAGAATTGGTGCGTAGCGCGAGTTCATTTGGCCGTAGACGTCCACGTGGACGAAGTTGTCCGCGGGCTTCTTGTTCTTGCAGGCCGTCATCAGGAAGAAGGCCGCGGCGCAGGCAAGGAATCGTGGGAACCCTTTGGAAATCATGGCTTGCCAAAATTCTAAAACAAAGCGGCTGGTTTGGACTAGAGCAGCATCCGCTCGTATACTAGGCATCCCATGAAAGTGTTCGTCATCTTACCCGCCGCGGGATTGGGTACGCGCATGGCGCCCTTGGCGGCGCCCGGGAAGAAGTCTGCCCCTTCGAAGCAGTTTACGGAGTTGAGTGGGACGCCGATCCTGATTCATACGTTGCGAAGGTTCGCCGCCGTTTCGGCAGTGAGTGAAATCTGGGTGGCGTTGCGCCAATCGGAAATTGCCGGTTTTCGCGCACGGCTCGAGCGAGAAGCACCGGATGTTCTGGCGAAGAAGATTGAGTTTGTGGAGGGCGGGGAACAAAGGCAGCAGTCCGTTGCCAATGCCCTGCGGGCAATCTCAGCATCTGCGGACGATATTGTGCTGGTGCACGACGCGGTTCGGCCCCTGGTCGCGCCAGAGATTATTGAAGATGTTTTGCGAGCCGCCGAAAAACATGGTGCGGCAATTGCTGGTTTGCCCGCCGTGGATACCGTGAAGCAGGTGGAGCGGAAGCCCGAAGGCGCGGTGATTCACACCACAATTCCGCGCGCCAGCGTGGTGCTGGCGCAGACTCCACAAGGCTTCCGCTATTCGCTTTTAAAAAAGGCCTTCGATGACGCCACAGCCGATGGTTTTCTGGGAACGGATGAGGCGTCGTTGCTGGAGCGCGCCGGGATCCCAGTAGCGGTGGTGATGGGATCGCCGCGGAACCTGAAGATCACAGCGCCGGCCGACATGGAGTTGGCGGAGTTTTATCTCACCCACTAAAGACGACGAGGCCGATGGCAAAAGCAAAGGTGTCAGATTTGGCAACGCGGATTGGATTTGGCTGGGACTCGCACGCCTTCAAATCGGGCATTCCACTGCTGGTCGGCGGCGTGAGGCTGGAGCACGACAAGGGTCTGGGCGGTCACTCGGACGGCGACGTCTTGCTGCATGCCATTACCGACGCGCTGTTGGGTGGAATTGCGGGACCGGATATTGGAACGTTGTTTCCGCCTTCCGATCCGCAGTGGAAAGGCGCGGATTCTGTCGTTTTTTTGCAGGAAGCGTTACGCCGGGTTGCGGCCGCGGGTTATGCTGTGGCGAATCTCGATTCCACTTTGATTCTGAATGCTCCCAAGATCGGACCCTATGCCGCGGAAATTCGCGCCCGGGTGGCTGATTTGCTCGGGATTCCCGAGGATTGCGTGGGGCTGAAGGCAAAGACGCCCGAGGGCTTGAACAACGACAATGCCGCTGTGGCGCATGTGGTGGTGTTGCTGAATAAGGCTGGACGGAAGAAAGCGCCGCGTTAGTTACCATCTGGAAACAGAGAGCCTTGCGGTAGTTGTGCGGCGTCGATATCGCCTGCTCCGAAACGACGATTGGGAGATCGCGATGGCGTCATACCGTGTTCCAGACGAAGTTCTGCGAGCAACAAGTTGATACGCTTGCCGTACTCTGGCGGGAGGAATGCGCTCTCGGCGTAACGCTTACGGTAGGTCTCCACAAGATGAGGGAACTCTTTTTCCAGAAATGGAAAGAACACAGCGGTGGCACAGGGCTTTAGAAATAGAGGTCCGGCGAAAATAGAGGTCGCATTCGCTTGCTTTGCGGCGAGAACCAGCGCGCTGAGATCGGCGGGCGTATCGGTGATGCCGGGTAATAAGGGCGCGCAATTGACCCCAGCCGGGATCCCTGCGAGGTTCAACTGGCGAACGGCTTCCAGGCGGAGATCGGGCCGGGGCGCTCGCGGTTCGAGAATGCGGGCCAGGTCGGTGTTGACCGTGGTCACGGTGAGGCTGACGTGCAAACTGTTGTGCGCGCAGATGCGGCGCAGTAGCTCCGCATCGCGCAGAATCAGATCGGACTTGGTGATGATGCCCAGCCGTAGGCCACGGTGTTGGGCGAGTTCTTCGAGGATCCCACGGGTGACATTGTACCGGCGTTCGGCGGGCTGGTAGGGATCCGTAGCGGTGCCGATCGCGATGCACTCGTCCGGGCGGACTCTCTTGAGATCCTGACGCAGTAACCACGCGGCTTGTTGTTTGACGTAAATTTTTTGCTCGAATGCCAGAGGATCGCGCAGTTCCATGAATTCGTGGGTGTAGCGCGCATAGCAGTATTTGCAGGCGAATTCGCATCCGCGATAAGGGTTGATGGCCCACTGAAAGGGAAGACGGCGTCCGGACTTTACGCGGGCGAGAACGGAGCGGGCGGGGAGGGAGAAGTACTCGATGTGGTGGCCTTCTCGAAGCGGATCGGCGTGCGCGGCGAGGCGCGCGATGCCCACGAGAGGAGCGGTAGCTGAGTCTGGAAACAGGGGCAGCGTGGACATTTAGTTTCGCCTGTTATTCGCCTACAATATGCCTCGGTCTTGACGCTGTCAAGCGGTGTGGGGAGTAGACTCTTTCAGTGCGCCAACAAACCAGCGACGGAAAATCAGGTTGTAGATAAGGACTTAGGATGAAGCGATCGACCTTAGTTGTGATTTTGACTTGCACGCTGCTTCCGTTCGCCTTTGGGCAAGATAAGACGCCGGGAGATTGGCGCACGCCCACGGAAATCTGCGAATACCGCTGCACCCCGCGGTACGACGAGACAATGGCCTACATCCGGCGCGTGGCGGCAGCCGCCCCGAAGCAGGTGAAGATCGAACCCTGGGGCAAGACGGGCGAAGGCCGAGAGTTAGTCGGCGTGATCGTCTCCAAGGACGGCGTGTTCGATCCTGCGGCCATTCACAAAGCCGACCGGCCGGTGATCTATATTCAGAACGGAATTCACGCGGGGGAGATTGAAGGTAAGGACGCTTCCCTGGCGCTATTGCGCGATATGGTCGTGAAAAAGAGTCGCGCGAGTCTGCTGGACAGAGCGGTTGTGATTATCGTACCGGTCTACAACATTGATGGGCACGAGCGTGTCTCGCGCTACAACCGCATCAACCAGAACGGCCCCGAGGAAATGGGCTGGCGGGCGCAGTCAAACAATCTGAACCTGAACCGCGACTACATGAAAGCCGATTCGGTGGAGGCGCGGCAGTTTCTGGCGTACTTCACGAAGTGGCTACCCGAT
>Ga0080027_10000231_pt1 | contig 24749 bp, 25 predicted proteins | sample OrgsoiDNA2013046_FD_70962 | JGI IMG/M metagenome (GOLD analysis project Ga0080027, IMG submission 70962) | Permafrost soil microbial communities from the Arctic, to analyse light accelerated degradation of dissolved organic matter (DOM) -... | ecosystem: Environmental > Terrestrial > Soil >... | reverse complement strand
CGTCCGCGTCGCGGGCGTCTTTTTCTATTGGAGAGTGTATGAGGGCGTGGGTTCTGGTTCTTGTTTTGGGTGGGGCTGGTTGGGGGCAGAAGGTTGCGATTACCCTGGACGACTTGCCGTTGAATGGGGATTTGCCCGCCGGGGTTTCAAGGGAAAAGATCGCTACCGACGTGGTGAAGCTTCTGAAAAAAAGGCGCGTGCCTCCGGTTTATGGTTTTGTCAACGCTGGAAAACTGGAGGGGAACCCGGATGCGGCGGCTGGGCTGAAGGTCTGGGCAGCGGCGGAGCCGGTGGGGAATCATACCTACACGCACATCAATCTGTCGGAGAGTTCGACCGAGGATTTTCAGAAAAATATCGTTGAGAATGAGCCGGCGTTGGAGCTGTTGAGTTCGGGTGACTGGCACTGGTTCCGGTATCCGTATCTCGTGGAGGGGGATGCGGTGGAGAAGCGGCGTGCGGTGCGGGAGATTCTGGCGAAGCGCGGGTACAAAATTGCTCAGGTCACGATGGATTGGGAAGACTATCTCTGGAACAGCGCGGCGGCGCGGTGCCAGGCGAATGACGACTTGAAGGCGATGGAGTGGCTGCATTCCAGCTATTTGAGTACGGCGTCGACGTATATCGACTACGACCGCGCGCTGGCGAAACTGGTGTACGGGCGGGACATTAATCACGTGTTGCTGATGCATTTGGGGGCTTATAGCAGCACGATTCTGCCCGAAGTTTTGGAGTTGTTGAAGAAAAAGGGTTTGAAGGTTGTGACTCTGGAAGAAGCCGAGGGCGATCCGGCGTATGCGGACGATCCGGATATTGGATTGAAGGAAGGCGGCTCGTTGGTGGACCAGATGATGGTTGTGAAGAAGATTCCGTTTCCGAAAGTAGAGCCAAAACCGTATAAGGAGTTGGACGCGATTTGCCGGTGAGTGGTGCCGGTGGAGACAGCTAGAGGCAGGCCTAATGCCCTCAAGTGCGAAGGGCCGTGCCAGGGCGAAACCTTGGGGAGAAAGCCCGCGAGGTTAAGCTAGGAATTCGCGTTGAGTGGGTCTGGGAGTACCACGCAGGGGAATGCTAGCCACCATTAAGGTACCCTTCTTGCTGGAGTCAACCCGCAACTCCCCTCCCAGATCAGCTACTCGCTCCCGCATTCCCGCAAGGCCGATGCCCGCGATGCCTGTTTCGCGGAAGTGTCCCAAGATGTGGTCAGGAATGCCTCGACCGGCATCTCTTACAGCCAGGGTTACCATTTCCGTTTCGACGGCTACGTCGATCTCGACCGTTTCACTTCCAGAATGACGATGTACATTCGTGAGGCTTTCCTGGAGGATTCGAAAAAGGGCGAGTTCCACGGACCTTGGCAGCCGGTCCATTTTATCGGGGAATCTCAGAGTCGCCCGAATCCCGTCGCGTCTTGCAAATCCGTCAACATACCATCGAGCTGCAGACTCAAACCCCAGTTCATCCAGCAATGGCGGATGGAGTAAGTAAGAAATGGTTCTGGTCTCCTTCAGGCACTCGTCAACGACGTGGAGAGATTCGGAAAGAAGGTCAACGGCTGAAAGATGCGGTCCGAGCCGATTCATCTCGTGCAGATTCATCTTTAGCGCGGTCAGGTGCTGACCGATGCTGTCGTGGAGGTTGCGCGCAAACCTACGCCGTTCCTCATCCTGGGATTGCAGCAAGCTGATAGTAAGCTTCCGCAGAGCGCCGGTGCGATTTTCGATCAGACTTTCGAGTTCGGCATTGGTTAAACGGAGCGCGGATTCCGTCTTTTCATGTGCGGCTGTGGCGAAGGTCTGTGCGTTGAGCGAGGCCAGAACTTGATAGGCATTCGATGCAACTTTCCCCAAGGAAATCATGAGCCTTTGATCTTCGGCATCGAACTGATGGCCTGGATCATGCACGACTGCCCAGATTGTCCCAACTGCTTTGCCCCCGATGTGGAAAGGGACGAGCAGCGCTTCTAACGGGGGTGTGACGGGTTGGAAGTACGTATAACGGCGTTCAAAGCTTCTGAACAACAACGGCGTGTTGCGATCCAGAACGTCGCCGCAAGGACCGAAATCCCGGGGTGTGCCGCCGCCGATGTGAGCCTTCCAGGCTCCAGCTATGGCAGGCCAGTAGAACCTCTTCCCGCCATCCTCCACAGTTAGCAGGCTAATTCCAGCCGAGCCGCAACGGCAGACTTCGAGTATTGTGTCGGCGAGTGTCTGAAGGACAGTTCGTGGCGAGTCTGAGAGGGCTCTCGATAACGCCACGAGGGCGCGATTCTCATTCTGGTAATCGGGCGCTCGCGACGGGCGACGCCGTAACTCCTCCGTGCAAATAATTGAATCGAGAGAGACACCGCCATGGGGAATGAGGTCATTTGAATCGTTGCCGAGATAAAATCCGGCGGGCTCGGGCGGGATAGCTTCGGGACCGGCCGATGTATCGTACCGTTCGAAGGACGACGCGTTTTTCTTCGCCATAAGCAAGCCACCTGCTGCGCCTCTTCAGACTATGACTCAGCCTGGGAGGATTGCTGTTCCCTATTGCTCACTGGCCCGTGACGCCATTCACTGCGGCGGAGTGCGTGACCAGGATATTGACGGTGACGTCCTCTCTCGGCAACTCCTCGGACGGGATGGCGAGTCCAGAGGCGTGGCCCCAACGGTCGAATCTTATGAGGTTGAGTGACGCCGAATATCAGGGCCGAAAATCCAAAAGCAGGGCTCAGTGGCCGGGGACGTCCGCGACTCGAGGGTCGGTCGGCGCGGAGATTAAGGGACTGAGGGGGTTGGGTTGTTGACTGCGCCTTCGTCGTCCATTCGGGCGACGGCCTCGTCGTCCAGGCGTCGCTCGACTGAGCGTTTGGAGGATTTTGCGAGAAGTGCGACGGTGACGCCTAGCGCGACCCCTATGAGTAGACAGCCTACTATCGTTTTTGAGTTCATGGATTTCCTCGTTTTATGAGTTGGGGCGAAAGATGGATGCGAGCTTTCAAAAAACAAATCAAGAGCGAGAGGCGCTAGCACATTTCCGTGCTACTGGCTCGAGGGGCGCGTGGGCTGCAACCGGTAGCCCTTGTATAGGCAGATCATGTGTGCGGCCATGGTGGGAAACAGGCGGCGTTCACTTACGCGAAAGCATTGCTGCACCTGCCTCATCAAGGACTGCCGCCTGTTTCCGAAGTCTCGTTTGGCGCTTTCCCCGGTGAGAATGCGCAATGCCAGATCGGCGACAAAAGAATGCCCTGGGGTGATCACGATCAGCGAGCCGTTCCTTTTCAGAACACGGGCGATCTCGCTACATGCGGCGGGCACGTTTTGTACAAACTCCAGACTGCTGACTGCGACGGCGGCGTCAAAGGATTCGTTGTCGAATGGAATGGCTTCGGCAGGGGCACGGTGTAGTTGCGCCGTCACGCCTTGCTCCAGCAATTTGCCGGCAATCTCCTCATTTCTGCCGTGAATATCGATGCCATAGAGTTCCTGGCAATGCTGGGAAAGTTCCGGAAGGAAAATACCGCTACCGTAACCTATTTCCAGAACGCGCGGGGCGCGGTTGGTGGGCAGGAGCGAGAGGGCCAGGCGAAACCGCTGCTGCTGAATCCAGCCGAGGAGCGGTTTGTAGTTCCAATCCGCATGGTCCACGGGTCCAGTGCGAATGAGGGAACCTTGGGGAAGAAGGTGGATGTGGGTCTGGGGGCTGTAGTCGGTCTTGACGCGGGGGGTCAACCGCCATGATGCGGACCTAGGCCTGCTGCGGGACGGGGCGGACGCCTTGGGCGAGGGAATTGGATCGTGCGACGTCAGGGGGCGACTTAGCATGTTTCGGCGAGCGGGGTGGGTTTCCGCTTCCTCGATGGTCCCGGTAATCATAGTCTCAAAATGCGATTCGCGCTGTTAAAAAGTGCTTTTTTGGCTCAGGTGACGATTGGCTGGGCCGGACCCTCTCGCTAACGGCCGAATGCGCTTCCTCCTCCGAATCGCAGAGTGAGCCCGTAGGCGCGCTGGGAAAGCGCGACCCGGGGCTCAATCCTGGGAATCAGAGCTGAATGCTGGTGAGCGAGATGGCTCATATGTGTTTGATAAACATAGCGTCCGATGAACCAGCCCATGGCGCCGCCAACCACGACGTCGGAGGCAAAATGCTTTTGGGCGGCGATCCTGGAGGCGCTTACGATCCCGGCCAGGCCGTAGGCGGCGATCTGAATGATGGGCATGTCCTCGTATTCGTGGGCGACCAGGGAGGCGATGGACCACATCTGGATGGCATGGCCGGAGGGGAAGGAAGTACCTCCGCCCCAGAAGTCTCCCGGATGGCGTTCGTCGGGGCGGTTGCGACGGGTCACTTCTTTCAGAACTCCGGCTACCACGAGTCCGTCGACTAAGGTCTCCGTGCCGAGTACGGCAATTTCGCGGGCCTTGGCGTGGTCCTTCCAGACTCCGAAGCCGTAGTAGCCGGCGAGAAGGGGAACGAGGGTGTAGGAAGAGCCGATGTTGGAGATGCGTCCTCCCCAGCGGACTTGTCCGCTGCTGTTCTCGAACGAGTTCGCGATTCGATGATCGGCGACGATGAGGCCGGCTGTGGCCGCGGCGGAGAGAAACCACCATTTTGCGTTGCGGCGGTTCATATGGAACGGGCTGGTGAAGATTTCCTTCTGGTCGAGAACGATATTGAGAAGGAGCTTCCGGCTCAGTGGCTTCAGGCGCTCGGTGTCGCCAGGATAGAAGATGCGGTCGCGCGGGTCGAGAACGGAAGGAGACGAGTCTTTTGATTGCTCTTGTGCGGGTTGAGCTTCCGCAGCCGGTTCCGGGCTCAAGGCGTTAGCCTCTGTCAAGAGAGCCTGCGCTTGTTGTGCGGGGTCGGGAAGAGCTCTGGCGATATCGTCGCTTGCCGCCGCAGTACCGGCGAGGATCGTTGCCAGCGCTACGATGTGCCATCGAAGGGTTTTCATCGCTCGCATCTTCTAACAATTGGGGGTGTAGGCATTTTGCAGCGTTCTGTTGGATACGTTCGGGAGATTCTTTCGTCCGCTGCCTTCGATGCCGATGTGCGATCAAGAGTTGGTTCGAAAGGGTCGGGTTTCGTTGACTTGCCGGGCGTGAGCCACCTAACATGGCTCGATTCCCACGGTTGAGTAGAGCATGATTGAAGCAGGATGGGGCACAGCATGATCGGACAAACCATTTCGCATTACCGGATTGTGGAGAAGCTCGGCGGCGGGGGCATGGGGGTTGTGTATAAGGCCGAGGATCTGAAACTGGGCCGATTTGTGGCCCTGAAATTTCTGCCGGAGCGGGTCGCGCAGGATGCCCAGGCTCTCAGCCGGTTCCAGCGCGAGGCCAAGGCCGCTTCAGCTCTGAACCATCCCAACATCTGCACGATTTACGAGATTGCTGACCAGCAGCAACCCGCGTTTATTGCGATGGAGTTTCTGGACGGTGTAACGCTGCGGCACCGCATTGGCGGGCGTCCGATGGATTTGGAGAGTGTGCTCGCGTTGTCGATTGAAATCGCGGATGCGCTGGATGCGGCCCACGCCGAAGGGATTGTGCATCGCGACATCAAGCCAGACAACATTTTCGTCACCAAGCGGCGTCATGCGAAGATTCTGGACTTCGGGCTGGCAAAGTTGACGATGCGTGGCGGCAGCGGGCAGGGGGCGACGCAGACCGCTGAAGATGCTCGCGTGAGCCAGGCACACCTTACCAGTCCGGGCACAATGCTGGGTACGGTAGCATATATGTCTCCGGAACAGGTTCGAGGCAAGGATCTTGATGCCCGCTCCGATTTGTTCTCGTTCGGAGCGGTGCTGTACGAGATGGTTACGGGGATCGGGCCGTTTCGCGGGTTGAGTTCGGGTGAGATCTTTGACGCGATTCTGCATAAAGAGCCAGCAGCGCCGGTGCGGTTGAACCCGGAAGTTCTGGCGGAACTGGAACGGATCATCCTGAAGGCGCTGGAGCGCGACCGGGAATTTCGCTACCAGCATGCTTCGGAGATGCGGGCTGACCTGAGGCGGCAGGTTCGGGAGACGGAATCGGGACTGAAACGCGGGGCGGCGGATTCGAGTGCGGTGGTTCCAGCGGCCTCTCCTCCGGCAGCGTCTGTGGCCGGAGTTGCAACGAGCCCGCCTTCCTCCAAATCCGTTCTGCTGGCGGAAGCGAAACGGCACAGAGGCGCTCTAGCCGTGGCGGGTATATTGGGCGTGGCCCTGATCATAGGGGCGCTGTTTGGCGTTTTCAAGCTGCTGGGGCAACATGGTGCGCCGATTGATGTTCGCGACATTGTGATTCGGCCGCTTACCGAACACGGCAAGGTTATCAACTTCGCGAGCATTTCGGCTGACGGGCGGCTTGTTGCCTATGGCAAGCGCGAGGGCGAGCGAAGTCTTCAGGTGAAGCAGGTGGCCACCGGGAGCGAAGTCACCGTCGTACGCGCGCAGGCGGGTTTTTTTGGCTACGCCACTTTCACGCCCGACTCGAGCTATCTCGATTACGCCCATGGCGATCCGGCGAATGGGAACAACGTCAATCTGTACCGCGTGCCCGCTCTGGGTGGGGCCTCCCGTCAACTGGTGAGCGACGTTGCCAGCGCAGTCGCCTTTTCGCCCGACGGGCAACGCATCGCATACATCCGTAAAATCCAGGACAAACCGGAAAATCAGCTGTTGGTGGCGAATAGTGACGGCACGGGTGAGCGCATCATCTACCATCTTGCCGCCGGATCTGTGCTTACGGACCCGTCATGGTCTGGCGCGGGGGACTTGATTGCTGTCGGAGGGTTCGATCTGGGCAAGGATAAGATTACCTCCATTTTCGTTCTTAATCCGGAAGGAAAGCTTGTCAAAACCTTTCCGCTGCCCAGTCTGGTGTTTGCGCTGGCGTGGCTGCCGGACTCTTCAGGGATATTTTTCGTCAACGCGGAGAAGTCTACTGGCCTGCGCCCACAGATCTGGTTTCAGCCTTATCCTTCGGGGGCAGCCATCCGGGTAACGAACGATCTGAGCCAGTACATTTCTTTGAGCGTGACGGCGGACAGCAAGTCGTTTGTCACGACTCAAGAGCGCAGATCCGCCACGATCTATGTGGGTGACTCGCCTTCGGTGCTCAACGGTAAGTTAGATTGGCACCTGACGCCGATCTCGAGCGAACAAGCGACCGGATACGGGCTTTCGTGGACGGCGGGTGGACGGCTTCTGCAGCGCGACAGTGCGTTTCACGTTTATGTCACCGACGGCGATGGGCGCAACCGTACCCGCTTGTTTCCGGAGGATGACGTGAATTTCGATCCGGTGGCGTGCGGCACGGGAGACGTTGCCATAGTGGCGCGGGCGCTCGCTGACAATCTGGTCCACCTATGGCGTATTAATTTGGTCACCGGAGAGAGCAAGCAGCTCAGTTCGGGCCAGGATGAGGAGAACTCGTCCTGTACACCGGACGGCAAATGGTTGGTGTATCCCGGGACCTTTCCAAATGACGACGTTACCCACATGTTGAAAGTTCCGATTGATGGCGGCCCACCGGTGGAACTGGCCCGCGGTAATCTTTCGGCGGGGGTTGTGTCCCCCGACGGAACGCTGTTGGCTTACCGCAAGACCGAAGGACAGGGCGTTCAGCTGAAATCACGATACGTGGTTCAGAATATGGCAAATGGAACGATTGTGAGAGAGATTGAGGCTCCGGCTGCGGCATTGAAACTGGGTTGGTCTCCCGACGGACGGGGGCTTGCCTATGTGAGGAACACTACGGGTAGCACGGAAAATCTCTACCTGCAGCCTTTGGATGGCAGCCCGGAGGTGCAGTTGACGCATTTTGATTCGGAGCCGGGCGTGGTTGCCGCGTACGCATGGTCTCGCGACGGGAAGAAACTGGCGATTACGCGGGCCCGGTATGACGATACAGATGTTGTGATGTTTTCGGGGTTTCGTTAGGGAAGGGCGGGCTCACAGCTAGGGTTTTCACGACCTAGAGCCTTTGGACCTCGCGGGCGGGGCGCCCGCGCCACACGATCTTTCTTTCACGTCTCGGCTTGTTTTGCATAATGGGCGAGGCTGTGGGATACTGTTGGCTCGATATGCGTACCGGCATCCAAACCGGGCTGAGTTTTGCTCGCACCTCCTCGGTGCGTGGGCGATTTTATCTGTATTACCGTCGATTTTGGCGCTTCTAAGCGATTTCTCGCGGTCTTCTCTCCTTTCACTCAAAATCTAACACTAGGGTACTCAGGGATAGTTGTATGAGCTTACTGGACCAGATTCTCGACAGCACACGAGGACGCGTTGCAGAAACGCGGCGAGGGGCGGATGTGCGGGAGTTGGAGCGGCGGGCGGCGGCGCATGAGGTGCGAGGCTTTCGTCGACGGTTGCTGGAGGTGAGCGCGGCGGGAGTGGCTGTGATTGCGGAGTTGAAAAAAGCTTCGCCTTCGAAAGGATTGATTCGCGCTGACTTTGATGCGGTTGAGTTGGCAGGGGAGTTGGAAAAGGCTGGGGCGGCGGCGCTTTCAGTTTTGACGGACGCGCAGTATTTCCAGGGGTCGTTGGAGAATTTGCAGGTCGCTTCAGGAGCGTGCGTGCTTCCGTGTTTGCGGAAAGATTTTATTGTGGATGAATTTCAGATTTTGGAAGCACGGGCGTATGGCGCGGATGCGGTTTTGTTAATTGTGGCGGGGTTGACGGATGCGGAGTTGAAGAGCCTGGGAGCGGCGGCGGAAGCGATGGGGTTGGATGTTTTGTGTGAAGTGCATGACGAGATGGAGTTGCAACGGGCCTTGGACGCGGGGTTTGAGACCATTGGAGTGAACAACCGGAATTTGAAGACGTTTGTTGTGGATTTGGACACGTCGGTGCGGTTGAGTGCATTGATGCCGGCGGGGGTTTTGCGGGTGGCGGAGAGCGGGATTGAGTCTGGGGCGGATGTGACGAGGTTGCGGGCGGCAGGGTTTGGGGCGTTTTTGGTTGGGGAACAGTTGATGAGGGCGGAGAGGCCGGGGGCGGAGTTGCGACGGTTAGTCGAGGGAGTTGAAAAACCCCACTCAAGCCAAAAGAGGGCTTGAGTGGGGCACCCCGACTGTGGGACAGGATGACAGGGTAGTGTGGGTTAGAGGGTTATGACCTGGGTGAAGATTTGCGGGACAACTTCGTTGCAGGATGCGCTAGTGGCGGTGGAGGCTGGGGCGGATGCAGTGGGATTTGTGTTTTATGAGAAGAGTCCGCGGTTTATTTCGGCTGAACGTGTGCGGGAGATTGTTCGCGGATTGCCGGCGGGGGTTGAGACTGTGGGCGTGTTTTTGAATGAGGAGCCCAGGAGAGTGGTTGAGATTTCTGAGTTGGCTGGGGTGTCGGCGGTGCAGGTCCATGGGTCGCGGGGGAAGTGGCCGGCGACTCAGAAGAAGATGTTTGTGGCGGTTCCGGCGGGGGAATTGATGCGGGCGGTGGGGGATATGCCGGCGAACGTTGCCGCGGTGTTTGCGGATTCTTCGAATGGAACGGGTGGGGCGTTTGACTGGGATGAGGCTTGGACCGGGGTGCAGGCGGTGGCGCAATACTTTCCGGTAGTGGTGGCTGGTGGGCTCACCCCGGAGAACGTTGTGGAGATGATGTCGGTTTTGGAGCCCTGGGGAGTGGATGTAGTTTCTGGAGTGGAATCCGCGCCTGGACGGAAAGATCCGGAGAAGGTTCGGGCGTTTGTGGCGGCTGTGCGTGGGGCGGGGTGGGAGTGATTATGGGGATGAAAAGAGCTTCAAGAACACGACATGGCGTGAAGTCCCGCCCTGTCGCACAAAACGCGACAAGGACGGGGCACCCAACTAGCCGCGAGGGAGCTGTGCTCCGTGGACGGCCGGGGGCGGCTGCCCCCACCAAGAGCTTTCCCATCAAGATCGTTGCTGGGCGGTTTGGGGAGTATGGCGGTAGGTATGTGCCTGAGACTTTGATGGCGGCTTTGCAGGAATTGGAAGTTGCGTATGCGGCGGCTAAGAAAGACCGGAAGTTTCGGGCGGAATTGGAACAGTTGTTGCGGGAGTTTGCCGGACGGCCTACGGCCTTGACCTACGCGAAGAGGCTTACTGAGGAGTTGGGCGGGGCGAAGATTTACTTGAAGCGGGAAGACCTGCTGCACACCGGGGCACACAAGATAAACAACTGCCTGGGGCAGGCGCTGCTGGCGCGACGGATGGGGAAGAAACGCATCATTGCGGAGACTGGCGCGGGGCAGCACGGTGTGGCTACGGCTACTGTGTGCGCGCTGTTTGGGATCGAGTGCGTTGTTTATATGGGAACGGAGGACATGCGGCGGCAGGAGTTGAATGTCTTCCGCATGCGATTGTTGGGGGCTGAAGTGCGGGGTGTGGATTCTGGGCAGAAAACATTAAAGGATGCGATCAACGAGGCGATGCGGGACTGGGTCACAAATGTCCGGACTACGCACTATCTACTCGGGAGTGTGCTGGGGGCGCATCCGTATCCGACGATGGTAAGGGATTTTCACCGGGTGATTGGGATTGAGACGAAGAAGCAGATTTTTAAAGCAGAAGGGAAGTTGCCGGATGCGATTATGGCTTGCGTGGGCGGAGGGTCGAATGCGATTGGGATTTTTCATGCGTTTGTTCCGGATAGGAAAGTCAAGCTGATTGGAGTGGAGGCTGGGGGGCGCGGGCGTGGGTTGGGAGATCATGCGGCGCGATTTTTTCAGGCAACCACTGGGGTGCTCCAGGGGACTTTCTCGTATGTGCTGCAGGACGAAGGCGGGCAGATTGCGAGGACGCATTCGATTTCGGCGGGGCTGGATTATCCGTCGATTGGTCCAGAGCATGCGTGGATGCGGGATACGGGCCGGGCGGAATATGTGGCGGCCTCGGACGTGGAGGCCTTGGCGGCGGTTTCGATTCTGGCAGAAAAAGAGGGGATTATTCCGGCATTGGAATCCGCGCATGCGGTGGCGGAGGCGGTGAAGCGGGCGCCATCGATGAAGAAATCGCAGGTGGTGGTGGTGAATGTGTCTGGAAGAGGGGATAAGGATATTGGGATTTTGCGGGAGAATTTGAAGTTGGGGTGAGGCCTCGGGGAGGGGACCGGCGGGGTAGGGGTCCTTCGACTGCGCTCAGGATGACAGAATTTAGAGAAGAGTAACGCAGCTTGAGAGAGAAAATGAGATTGGATTTTGCAAAGCGGCCGGGGTTGGTGGTGTACGTTACGTGCGGGGATCCGTCCGTGGCGGTTACGCGCGATGTTGTGCTGGATGCGATTGACGCTGGGGCGGACGTGATTGAGTTGGGGGTGCCCTTCAGCGATCCGGTGGCGGATGGGCCGGTGATCCAGCGTGCCAGCGAACGGGCTTTGGTAAATGGAACAACGCTCCGGGAAGTACTGAAGCTGGCTGGGGAGGTGAGGCGACTGCGGTCGGAGGCCGGGTTGATTATTTTTTCGTATTTGAATCCGATCCTGCGGATGGGGTTGGTGGAATTTTGCCACGCGGCGAAGGAAGCGGGATTGGATGGGGCGCTGGTGACGGATCTGCCGGTGGAAGAAGCTAAAGTATACCTGGCTGAGATGAAGAAGAACGAATTGGCGCCAGTGTTTTTGGCGGCTCCGACCAGTCCGGAAGCGCGCTTGAAGAGTATAGCTCAGGCGAGTTCGGGGTTTGTTTATGCTGTGGCGAGGACGGGAATCACGGGCGCAAGGGCGGAGTTTCCACCGGAGGCCAAGGAGTTGGTGGCGCGGATTCGGAGACATACGAAATTGCCAGTGGCGGTGGGATTTGGGATTTCTTCGGCGGAACAGTTTGCTTCGGTGGGAAAGTTTGCGGATGCGGTGGTGGTGGGGAGCGCGGTGGTGGAGGCGATTGAACGCAACCGCGGGACCGAGGCGGATGCGGTGGGAGAACTAGTGCGAAGCCTGGTGCGGTCGCGGGCGCAAGTTTGATGATTTGCTGGACGGCCGAGGGCGGCCGTGCCCGCGTGGGTGCGGTTGAGGCGAAGAGCTGCGTTGGTATTTACACATTTCAAACTGAGGTTGGGGCATGGATATAGCGGAGTGGCGGCAGGCGGTGGATCTACTGGACCGGCAGGTGGTGGATTTGATCAACCAGCGGGCGTCGTTGGCGCATGAGATTGGGCGGTTGAAGCGCGCAGCCGGCCTGCCGATCTACGAGCCGGGGCGGGAGAAGGCGGTTCTCGCGAACGTGCAGAAGGCGAACAAGGGGCCGCTGTCGGATCACGACATTGTGTCAATTTTTGAACGAATTATGGATATGATGCGGAAGATTCAGCAGGAAGAAATTGCACCGGAGACGGCGGAGTAGGTCCGAGTTCCTAAAGCAGGAGCAGGTTCCTCCCGTTGGTCGGAATGACAAGCTTTTTGTGAGAGTGCAAGACGAGTTTGGAGACAGGGGAACGGTCATGATTGTTGCGATGCAAGATGGGGCGAAGGACGACCAGATACAAAATGTTGTGGAACAACTGGTGAAGATGGGATTTGCGGTGCACCGCACGACCGGGGTACGGCAGACGATTCTGGCGGCGGTGGGGGCGCGGCACGATTTTGATATGCGCGACCTGGAGGTGCTGCCGGGGGTCCAAGAAGTCTACCGGGTGAGCGCGCCGTATAAGCTGGCGGGGCGGTCGTTTCGGCCGGAGGGAACGATTGTGAATTTGCCGCACGGGGTGAAGATTGGCGGCAAGGAGGTGGTGGTAATGGCGGGGCCTTGTTCGGTGGAAGGGCGCGAGTCGTTCTTCAAAGCGGCCGAGATTGTGAAAAACGCCGGCGCGAAAGGCGTGCGGGGCGGGGCTTTTAAGCCGCGGTCCTCGCCGTATTCGTTTCAGGGCATGGGCGAAGAGGGATTGAAGATCATGCGGGAGGCGGGGGACAAATACGGCCTGGTGGTGGTGAGCGAGGTGATGGAGATTTCGCAGATTCCGCTCATGATTACGTATGTCGATGTTTTGCAGGTGGGTGCGCGAAACATGCAGAACTTTAATTTGCTGCGCGAGTTGGGCAAGATTCGCAAGCCGGTTCTGCTGAAACGTGGGATTGCGGCAACCCTGGAAGAACTGCTGCTTTCGGCGGAGTACATTATGGCCGGCGGGAATTACGACGTGATTCTGTGTGAGCGCGGGATTCGCACGTTTGAGACCTATACGCGGAACACGATGGACATTTCGGCGATTCCTGTGATTAAGAAGCTGTCGCATTTGCCGATGACGGGGGATCCGTCGCACGGGACGGGTCGGCGGGATAAGGTGCCTCCGATGGCGCGGGCGTCGGTGGCGGCCGGGGCGGATGCTTTGCTGATCGAGGTGCATCAGGACCCGGAACATGCCTTGTCGGATGGGGCGCAGTCGTTGTTTCCGCAGCAGTTTGAGGATTTGATGAAGGAATTGAGGTTGATTGCACCGATCGTCGGAAGGACGATGTAGTTTCTCTTGCCGGACGGCCGAGGGCGGCCGTTCCCGCGCAGGCCTTTCATGATTCGTCAAATTGCCATTATCGGAACGGGGTTAATTGGCGGGTCGATGGCGCTTGCCTTGCGGAAGCATGGGTTTGATGGACGAATTGTTGGGTGCGATTTGCCCGCGGTGTGGCAGCGAGCGCTGAAAATGCGGGTGATCGACGCTGGGGTATCGAATCCCAAAGATGCCATCAAGGGCTGCGACGTGGTGGTGCTGGCTGCGCCGGTGGGAGTAATTGTGGAATTGGTGCGGACGCTGGGGCCGGTGCTAGGGGCGTCTACGCTGATGACCGACGTGGGAAGCACGAAGACGGCAGTGATGAAGGCGGCGGTGGCGGGGTTCGGGAAGAATGCGGGGAAGCGGTTTCTGGCGGGGCATCCGATGGCGGGGAAAGAGACTGCTGGGGTTGAGGGCGCGGATGCCAGGTTGTTTGAGGATGCGGCGTGGTTTCTGACGCCGTTTCCGGGACAGAACATTCTGGCCGGTAGGTGCGGGGAGTGGGTGCAGTGGATTGAGAAGATGGGCGCGAAGGTAGCGTCGATGGAGGCACTGCAGCATGACCGGCTGTGCGCGTGGATTTCGCATTTGCCGCAGATGATTTCGACTGGCCTGGCGGCGGCCTTGGTGGAGGAGTTTGGGAACGATTTGCCTCTTTTAGAAGCTGGGGGGCGGGCTTTGCGGGAGATGACTCGGATTTCGGGGAGTCCGTATTCGATGTGGCGGGATATTGCCTTGACGAACAAGAAGCATTTGAGTCATGCACTTCTCCAGATGGAACAGAAACTGGCGCATATCCGGGAGAATTTGGGGGAGCGGGAGTTGGGAGTGGAGTTTGAGGTGGCGCATCGGTTGAAGAAGGGTTGATCGCAGAAGTTAGATTGCAGATTGGAGAAGTAAGAACAAAGGCACAAGCAAGACCTCGCGGGCGGGGGCGCCCACGCCACACGAACGCAGTGGGATAGAATTCATTGCTATGAATAAGGTCGTGGCCAACGCCGATGAGGCGATTCGGGATGTGCGGGATGGAGCCTCCATTATGTTTGGGGGCTTTGGTTTGTGCGGGATCCCGGAGAATTTGATTCGGGCGCTGGTGCAGAAGGGCATCAAGAATTTAACGACGATCAGCAATAACGTGGGCGTGGATGGGTTTGGGATGGGGTTGCTGCTGGCGAATGGACAGATTTCGCGGCACATTGGGACCTATGTCGGCGAGAACAAATTGCTGGAAGAGATGGTGTTAAACGGGAAAGTGCAGTTGGATCTGGTGCCGCAAGGCACGTTTTCGGAACGGATTCGCGCGGGAGGAGCGGGGATTCCGGCGTTTTTTACGCCGACCGGCGTGGGGACCTTGGTGGGCGAGGGAAAGGAAGTTCGGGAGTTTGATGGGCGTGCTTGTTTGATGGAGCATGCGCTGAAAGCGGATTTCGCATTTGTGCGGGCGTGGAAGGGGGATGCCTGGGGGAATTTGGTGTACCGGAAGACGGCTCGGAATTTCAGTCCGATGATGGCTACCGCGGCTCGGGTAACGATTGCTGAAGTGGAACAGATGGTTGGGGTTGGGGAATTGGATCCGGATATGGTGCATACACCCAGCGTTTATGTGAAGAGGATCTTTCAAGGGCAGTTATTTGAGAAGCGGATTGAGAAGAGGACGGTGCAGAGGTAGCTGTCAGTTGCCAGTAAATTCAGTGAGGGTCAAAATCCCCGCCCTGTCGCTGGCGCGACAAGGACGGGGCACCCGGTTATCGAATCTTATGACGATTTTACCGAAGAACGAGCCGCAGGATGAGATCCTAAAACGCGAACGCATTGTGAAGCGGATTGCGCTGGAACTGCGGGATGGGTTTTATGTCAACCTCGGGATTGGCATGCCTACTTTGGTGGCGAATTATGTGCCGGCTGGGATGGATGTGATTTTGCAGAGTGAGAACGGGATGCTGGGAATTGGCCCGTATCCGTTGGCTGGATCTGAGGATGCGGATTTGATTAATGCTGGGAAAGAAACGGTTACGGAGTTGCCGGGCACAGCCTATTTCTCGTCGGCGGATTCGTTTGCGATGATTCGCGGCGGGCATGTGGATTTGAGCGTGCTGGGGGCGATGGAAGTGGATGCGGCGGGGAACCTGGCGAACTGGATGATTCCGGGGAAGATGGTGAAGGGGATGGGCGGGGCGATGGATCTGGTAGCCGGGGCCCGCCGGGTTGTTATTGCTATGGAACATTGTACGAAGTCGGGGGCGCCGAAGATTCTGGAGAAGTGTACTTTGCCGCTTACTGGGGTTGGGGTGGTGGATACGATTGTTACCGAGATGGGGTATATGCGGGTGACATCGGAGGGAATTGTTTTGGAGGAAGTTGCACCGGGTTTGACGGCGGAGGATGTGCGGAAGGCTACCGGGGCGAGGTTGATTGTTAGTGGGAGTTTGGGGACGATGTTGGGGTAGGGGACCGGCGAGATTTCGCCAGTTGCGACACCTTGTTTTTCCCACGAGCGAGAGCAGGTCCCCACTACGTAACTGCTTCGCTTCGCTTCGCGAAACAGTTGCACCGGTCGGGATGACAAGCCTAAATCAAAATGCAGATCCCCATCGGCAGGCTCAGGGCAAGCTCTCACGTTGGTCGGATGACAGGCTTTTTCTAGTACGACTTCTCCCCGGTCTTCGTCGTGGCCTTCCTCAGGCCGGATTTCTTGCCGAAGACCCGGACGAAAATCTTGTCTACATTCTTGAGTTGACGCTTCAGATCGAAGGCGCGGTCTAGCTGGGCTTTTGGGACGCGGGTGGTAATAGCTTTGTCGGCTAAGATTTGCTCGCGGAAATTCAGGCCTACTCTCCAGGAGTGCATGGCGTGGGTTTGGACCATGCGGTAGGCGTCTTCGCGGGAAACGCCGCTTTCTACTAGATCCAGGAGTAATTGGCCGCTGTAGATCAGGCCGCCGGTGCTTTCGAGATTGTGGAGCATTCGGTCGGGGTAGACGAACATGGTTTCGATGAGTTGCGTGGTTTTAGCCAGCAGATAATCCGTGAGGATGGTGGAGTCGGGGAAGATCACGCGCTCGACGGAGGAGTGGGAGATGTCGCGTTCGTGCCAGAGGGCTACGTTTTCGAAACCGGCTTGAGCGTTGGCGCGGATTACGCGGGCCAAGCCGCTGATTTGTTCGCAGGTGATGGGGTTCCTCTTGTGTGGCATGGCGGAGGAGCCTTTTTGTTTTTCGGAAAAGAATTCTTCGACTTCGCGGACTTCGGTGCGTTGCAGGTGACGGATTTCGGTGGCGATTTTGTCGAGCGTGGAGGCGATTACTGCTAGCGTGGCCAAATAGGCGGCGTGGCGGTCGCGTTGGATGACCTGGCTCGAGATCGCGGCGGGGTTCAAGCCCAGGCGGGCGCAGATCTTTTCTTCCAGTTCTGGAGTCAGGTGCGCTAACGTGCCAACGGCGCCGGAAAGTTTACCTACACGCATGTCTTCGGCTGCGTTGCGGAAACGGGTCAGGTTGCGCTGCGTTTCGGAATACCAGTTGGCTAACTTCAGACCGAAAGTGATGGGCTCGGCGTGGACGCCGTGGGTGCGGCCGATTTGGGGCGTGTCTTTGAATTCCCACGCGCGTTTTTTCAACGTCTGGGCTAAGCGGACGATGCCTGCATCGATTAATCGGGAGGCTTGTTTCACCAGCAGGGCCTGGGCTGTATCGACTACGTCGTTGGAAGTGAGGCCGTAGTGGAACCAGCGGGACTCGGGGCCTACGAATTCGGCGACTGCGGTATTGAAGGCGATGACGTCGTGGCGGACTTCGGCTTCGATTTCCTGGATGCGTTCGAGCTTGAAGTTGGCGCGCTCCCGGATGGTCTTGGCGGCCTTTTTGGGGACCCATCCAGCTTCGGCGAGGGTTTCTGTGGCGGCGAGTTCGACCTTCAGCCAAGAGCGGAAGCGGTTTTCTTCGCTCCAGATTTGGCCGATTTCGGGACGGGTGTAGCGGACGATCAATTGGGACTCCTGTGGGTTGAGGGAACTGAAGATTCTAAATGGCGTCGGGGTGGAATGCGAAAACTTGTTCGCCACGGGGGCACGGAGAAGGAGGGCGCGTCCTTGGCCGCCGCTGGATGAGGCCTGCAGCAACTGCAGATCCCCGCTTCGGCGATCAGGGCAGATCCCTCCAGTTGGTTGGGAGTGACGATTCTTAATCGAGTCTGAAGTCCAATTCGGACGCTTAGTTCCCGTTCTTGTGGTCGGTGAGTGGTTTTGCCGGACGGCCGGGGGCGGCCGTCCCACGTAAGCCTTCCGAAAGCGCAATAGCACGTTTGGCGTGGTGGATGGCACGGAGTGGTGGAGTGACGAGGGTGGCACGTATTGTTTGGAATACTAAACAACCCGAAGGTGCCCCGGGGATGAGACTTTGGGGTAAGAGAAATGGAACGAGAGGGATTTTATAATCCGAGGGATGAGGAGCCGACTACTCACCCTGGGCGATTATCAGAGCTTGGCTGAAATTCGTCACCAAATCCGCCGCTACCTCCATGCCGGGGAGGTAGCGGCGCGACAGCTTGGCCTGGAACCGCGGCAGCACCAGATGCTGCTGGCCGTCCAGGGAATGCCCGCTGGCGTACGCCCGAATGTAGGTGAGGTCGCCGAGCGGTTGCAGATTGAGCATCACAGCGCGGTCGAGTTGCTCAACCGGCTGGCTGCGGCTGGGTTTGTGCGCAGAGAACGCGACCACAGTGATCGGCGTGAGGTATTGCTGGCGGTGACGGCCAAGGGAGCGAAAGTTTTGGGAGAGTTGGCGGAGCAGCATTTCTGGGAATTGGCGGAAGGTGCGCCGCGGTTGTCGGTGGCGGTGCGGAGGGCGTTGCGGCCCGTGGTGAAGAGGGCTGCGGCAGGTTAGGATTTTGTATCGGATTTGGCTTCTTAAAAGCCTTAAGACCTCGCGGGCGAGGGCGCCCGCGCCACACAGGCTTTTTACTGTGCTTGTTGGGCTACTGTGATCAGCGGCTTCAGCGCGCCTACGGAAATGCCTAGCGTGCCGCCAGAGAAGCCGTCCATATAGGCCGTGTTGATGCCGATTACGTGGCCGTGCGAATCGAAAACGGGCCCGCCGCTGCCGCCGTGGGCGGTGGGGGCGTCGTAGACCAGTTTGCTGCCGACTACGTCGCCGAGGTGGCCGTAGGTGGCTGAGGGTCGGATGAGCGAGAGAGCGGCTAATTCGCTGGCGGCGCTGGCGTCATCGTGGCGATAGGCCAGGCGCTCGTAGACTACCTGCGGGGACTTCGCGACCATGCCCGCTACGCCCATGGGATATCCGATGACCGTGACGAGTTCACCGGGGGTTCCCGCTTGTTCCGCTAGCGGAAGTGGCGGGAATTTTCTGCCGTCGGCGGATTTCTGCATATGCACGATCGCCAGATCGTGGAGCGGGGAGATCACTACTGGATCAATATCGATGGGCGTGGCCATTTCCGGAAAATAGGCCAGGAGCTTTTCCAGCTTGGCGGTGGCGCCGCGGTGGATCAGGGCTTCGGCTTCGGGATCTCCGTACCAGGGTTCGGCAACGTGGCGGTTGGTGGCGAGCAGGCCGTCGGCTACGACGAACCCAGTGCCGGCTACACGGGCGCGGAGCGAAGAAAGCGGGTTGTTCGCGAAGCCTACTCGGTAAACTCCAAAAATGTAACAAATGGAGCCGCGGTATTTGTTCAGCACCAGGCTGGGCATTTCCTGTTCCTGGCGAAGTTCGTTGACTTCGGTCGTGAGCGCGGCTACTTCGCCTTTCAGCGGGTTGACCGGGGGGTGCGAGTAATGAGGAATCAGGGCGGCAATAGTAGTGACGAAGACGGCTGCCAGCAGGGCAGCGACCAGGGAACGGCGGTCGAGGTGGCGATGGACGCCCGAAGTCAGGGGCGGGTTTTCAAGCCGGGTCGAGTTGGGAAGCGGGTGGTCGGTATCCGGCATAATGGCCTACAGCCCTCAGTGGGCCGTACCTCATCATTCCAGAAGTACAGGGTGGGGGATACAGTACGGAAGGCATAGGACGGGCGCGGTTTGGATTTAAGCAGTTTGTTTTGTTCGGTTTGGAAAGGCGATGCCGATGAAAGAGAAGCGGGGTCCGAGTCTGATCAAGATTTCCGACGAGATGGTGGTGTGGTCGGGCTTGTTGGCGGCGGAGGTGGCGGGGTGGCCCGGGGTCTCGACCAAGCCCATGTTTGGGCTGACCGCAGTGTACCGGGGAAAGGAGATTTTCGCGGCTTTGCCGAAGAGTCGGGGCCTGGGGTCGGCGAATGCGGTGGCGTTCAAGGTGGTGGGGGCTCCAGCGAAAGTGATGACGCAGATGAAGCGGGATTCGCGGATTGGGGAAACGCAGATGGCGGCGGCGAAGTGGTTTGTGTTTGAGATGGAGAGTGACGAGGATTTGCGGGGAGTGCTGGAGTGGCTGGGGGTGGCGTATGAAGGGGCGGGGAAGAAACGATAGGATCGTTTTCGGTTTGGGTTTGTGCAGCGATTTCTCGAAAACATCACTGTGTGAACCGCCAAAGCGAAATCCTGAGTGTTCAATACAGCACAGCCTTGCTGCTATTCGAGGGCGTACAAGCGGACTAGCGGATGTGGAATTCTGGACAGCCGCTCAAGGAGAAATTCATGCAGCGACTGCAGCGATACATAGGTTTGTTTCTGCTGGGTGTGGCCCTGATTGCACCTGCGGGCATCCAGGCTAAGGATAGGGATGATCACAACTGCCCGAACAATGGGTACTACGACCGCGACCATAAGGATTGTCACGGATGGGACGACCACGAAGGGCAGGCTTATCACTCCTGGGAGGAAGCCAGGCACAAAACCCATCGGGAATTCTCCGAGTTGAAGAACAAGGAACGGTCGGAATACTGGAAGTGGCGCCACGAGCATCCCGATAACGACAAGGACCGCCACTAAACATAATCCGGCAGAGCCATATTTGCGTGCGCGCGAGGAAGCGGCTCTGCCGAAGGGTGGTATAGAATGCGCCCGGAGCGAAGCAACGAAAATCGGGAAGGAGAAATATGAGAAGAGCATTGCTGACGGTCGGAATGGCGACGACGTTGATGCTTGTGTGGTCCATTGGGCGGATGCAGGGGCAGCAGGAGCAATCGAAGAAAGGTGCGATGTTTGTCGCTGCGGAGCAGGCGAATTTCCATGAAACGGTCAGCGGAGTTTCCATGGCCGCAATCTGGGGTGATGCGGACAAAGGAGCGCATGCCACATTTACCAAGTTCGCGCCGGGATACGATGCCGGGATGCATACGCACACGAACGATGTTTCGATCGTCGTAGTGAAGGGCGCGTATCTGTATAAGGATGCAGCTGGCGACAAACGTGTGGGGCCAGGCAGTTTCCTGCGAGTTCCCGGAGGATGGAAGCATTGGAGCGGAGGCGATCCCAAAGAGGGTGCGCTCTTCTATGAAGAAGGATCCGGTAAGTTTGATTTGATTCCGGCGAGGTAGGAGGCCATTTTTATTCCCCAGCCGGCGACGAGACTTGGAGGCATGCCCAAAGACGAGAACGACACAATGTCATCGAGCATAGGGATAGCATCCACGGATACTCGGAGACAGGCCATCGCTCCTTGGTGGCACACCGTGCTGGTGCTAGCGCCTATCGCGATCGGCTCTGTCGCCAGTGTTTACCAACACGGGCTGCCCAACGCAAATCTGCCGGGTGTAAGTCACCGGCTCTCCAGCTACTTCACTGTGCTGGTCGTAGAGTGGTTTGGTGTTTTCTTAGTCTGGATCGCGCTCCGGCAGCGCGGGCTCACGGTGGGCAGTCTGGTTTCAGGGCATTGGCCGACTCCCCGCGCTTTCGTCAGAGACTTAGGGCTGGCGATCGGATTCATGGTTGTCGTGGTCCCGCTCGTAGGAGTCCTGGCTTACCTCCTTGGGGCTAACACCAATCGTGCGGTAGCCAATATCCCGCCCAAGGCCGTGTTTGAGCTGGTGGTCTTTTTGGCACTCGCCGTTTCTGCAGGCTTCGGGGAAGAGCTTGTCTTCCGTGGATATCTCACCCAACAATTCAGCGCGTGGAGCGGCAGCCGCGCATTTGCTGTTCTCCTGCAGGGAATCATCTTTGGCCTCGCCCACGGATTTTACGGAAAGGCGATGCTGGCCGTCATGCTGCAAGGATGGCTGCTTGGTTTGCTGGCCTACTGGCGCAAAAGCTTGCGTCCCGGAATGCTGGCCCACGGCCTGCAAGATAGCATAGGAGGGATTGTCGCGTTCTTTTCATGAGACTGACACAGCTATACTCGAAATGATCCGGGTTGCCGGTGAAATCTCCTGTCCGACTGGGGTAGAGGGATCAAGTTTGGGTCAGGCTCCCAAGTCAGACCCCTTCGGAGCAAGAAGCGGCAATGGACAACGATGCATCGCCTGACGCGCTTACCGTAGGCTCCATCGGGATCCTCGCCTACATGCTCGGAAACGTCTTGCATGAAGCCGTCGGTCATGGCGGCGCCTGCCTTCTGGCCGGGGCCAAGCCTCTTGTGCTTTCGTCAGTTCACTTCGAATGCAGCCTGGACAACCGTCTGGTTATGGCAGGCGGCACATTGGTGAACGTCCTCGCAGGAGCGGTGTTTTTTGCCCTTGGACGCCTCACCAGCAGCCGCCATCCACGATTGAAGTATTTCTTCTGGATCGCCATGACGGTGAATCTCTTCAGCGCCACCGGATATTTTCTATTCTCCGGGATCGGCGGCATTGGTGATTGGGCCGATTTCATTCAGGGACTCGGCCCGCAGTGGGTTTGGCGCGTCGGACTCACCGTCTTTGGCGCTGGCAGTTATATGCTCGCCGCAGGCATCAGTCTGCTGGAATTGCGTCCGCTGATCGGCAGCAACAAAGAGCAACGCTATCGGTGCGCAGTACGCCTGGCATGGATTCCCTATTTTGCCGGGGGAATTTTGATGTGCATCGCTGGCGCGTTGAATCCCGTAGGAATGATCCTGATTCTGATATCCGCCGCGGCATCGACCTTCGGCGGCTCATCAGGATTGTTATGGAGCACCCAGTTGCTGCGCGGAACGCTGATTCCTTGCGGACCGCTCGCCGAACCAATGCCGATTCACAGAAGCTGGCCGTTGATTGAGGCAGCTTGTGCCGTTGCGGTTGCGTTCGTCGCCGTTCTGGGTCCGAGCGTGCGCTTTGTGCATTGACGGATCGAAAGCAAACCATCCGTTGTGGGCGGCGAGTGCATGTTGTCCGGCGGGGATAGAGAGATCAAAAGCCTGGGCTAGCCCCCAACGGCTATCGCTGTGCCGCTTGAAACCGATTCCGCGATTGAAGCAGCGCTTCTACCATGAGGCCGATCAGCGCATACGCGATAACGTTCGAGACAGAAACCCAATACCACTTGACTCCGAAATGAAGAGCCATGCTGATAGGCACAATCGGGCAAGTCAAACGGGCGAGGCCCAACAATGCCGGTTGCTCTGATAGTGGAATCGCCAAGGCAAGAATCATCCAGCAGCCCGAAACGATCAAGCCGACGATCCCCCAAAGCTCGATTCTGCGCTTCATGCTCCCACCTCTCAGTTAGTGATAGTGATATGGTACGCCGATTCCTTGAGATAGCGGCGCGACTTCTCCCGTCTACTCGGATGTTGTCGCAACAAGGCTCCGGTACGTTCGATACGGTCCCGATAAAGTGGGAGGTAATTCCATATCCCCGCCATAGAGACGAAATAGGAGAACCTCTACCATTGAAGCTCTCCCGTTACTTTGTGGACGATTAGCTAGCTTTGGCCAAGTTCACATCCGACTTCGCCACGCCTGAACGCAGCGATCGGAAACCCGCGCGCACCTCTTCGGAGAACAGTTGGGGCTGTTCCCAGGCGGCGAAGTGGCCGCCTTTCGCAACCTTGTTGTAATGGATCAGTTTGGGATACGCCCGTTCGGCCCAGCTCCGTGGGGCTGGATAGAGTTCGTCGGGGAAGACGCTGACGGCCACCGGGATGGAGACGCCTTTGGCATTGAAGTACCCTTTGCCCCAATACTCCCAATAGAGACGAGCGCCAGAAAGCGCTGTGTTCGTAAGCCATGTGAGGGTGATGTTGTCGAGGATGTCGTCTCGCGTGAGGCCTTCGGATTTCCCCTCAAATACGCGTGCGATCAGCTCGTAGCTGCGCGCGTCGTGATCCAGGAAATAAGCCGCTAGGCCGATGGGGGAATCCGCAATTCCGTACAACGTCTGCGGTCGCAGCCCCATCTGGAAGCCGTAGGCGATGCCCTTTTGATAGACGAACTGCACACGCTCATAAGCAACCTTCTCATCGGCTGACAAACCCGATGGCGCCGGCGCGCCGGAAAAGGCCGCCGCGTCAATCTCGGCTGGAAAGATGCCAGGCATGTTGGTGTGAATGCCAAGCAACTCCTGAGGCGCATCCACGCCCATTTGTTCGGTGATGACTGCGCCCCAATCTCCGCCTTGCGCCACGAATTCCGCGTACCCGAGGCGCTTCATTAGCACGACCCAGGCACGCGCGATGTGGACGGGATCCCAGCCCGTGGTGGCCGGTTTGCCGGAGTATCCGTACCCCGGAATTGACGGGATCACCAGGTGGAAAGCATCAGATGCATTTCCACCGTGTGCGGTGGGATTGGTCAGCGGGTCGATGATCTTCATCTGTTCGATGATTGAGCCGGGCCATCCGTGCGTAACAATGAGAGGCAACGCGTTTTCGTGTTTTGAACGGACGTGAATGAAGTGAATGTCCAGCCCGTCGATCTCTGTGATGAACTGTGGCAGGGCATTCATTTTTGCCTCGATCTTGCGCCAGTCATACTCTGTCGCCCAATAGTGCGCGAGCGCCTGCATCGTCGCGAGTTGTACGCCTTGCGTCGCGTCTGTAACGGTTTCCCGTTCAGGCCACTTGGTTGCGTTGATGCGCCTGCGCAGTTCGGTAAGGTCTGATTCTGGAACATTCGCTGCATGAAACGGACGGATAGCATTTCCGGCATCTGCCTGGCTGCTGACTTGGTGTGCAGTACTGCTTTGGATCACGATGTCCTCCTTTGGATCACGATGTCCTCCTTGTTGAGTAGCTTTGGATTTATTGGTTTGTGTTGCGGTTGATTTGTATGTGGTCGTCGTCTTGTTCCGCCGTAAGGTGGGGTCGGCGTCTTCTCAGGCGCAGGCCTCGATGCTCGCGCGGCCGCAGGGTAAGAAGTGACTTTTAGCACACTTCGGCTCGGTTGCCAATCGGGGTTCGCTGGATTTTCACAGAGTTTTTATCTTGTGCACGGAACACGTGGGCGGGTTGGGGGAGAGAGCTAAGGTAATTTCCCTACATTCCGTCTGGGAGA
>Ga0080027_10000230_pt1 | contig 24848 bp, 19 predicted proteins | sample OrgsoiDNA2013046_FD_70962 | JGI IMG/M metagenome (GOLD analysis project Ga0080027, IMG submission 70962) | Permafrost soil microbial communities from the Arctic, to analyse light accelerated degradation of dissolved organic matter (DOM) -... | ecosystem: Environmental > Terrestrial > Soil >... | reverse complement strand
CACCTGGTTGGACATCGTCGCGAATTGCTGGGCGCTTAGTACTTTATATTCCTTCGGTTTGCTTTGAAAGGAAAGATACCCGTCAAATGATACCTGCACAGTGCCCGTCTTACCTCTTTTGGTGGTAACGATAACTACCCCGTTAGCAGCCCTGATACCATAAATGGCGGTAGCCGATGCATCTTTCAACACATCTATCGAAGCGATATCACTGGGGTTGATGTTTTGAATACCTCCTGTGATAGGATAACCGTCAATTACATACAGTGGGCTATTCCCATTAGTTGCCAAACTACCCACCCCCCTTATCAATACGGTAATATTTGCGCCGGGAGCTCCGTCGTTATTTACGACCTGTACGCCTGCAGCACGTCCCTGCAGGGCCGCTTCCACTGAGGGAACCGGCACGGATCCAATCGTGGCGGCAGTGATCGAACTGATCGAACCGGTTATATCCTTACGCCTGACGGTACCGTAACCCACAACCACCACTTCATTGAGTGCTTTTGCATTGTGGTCTGAAACCATTCTGAATTCAGTATTGCTTCCGACTTTAGCTTCAAAAGAAGTATAACCAATCGCACTGAACTCCAGGGTTGCACCCGGAACCGCATTGACGGAAAAATAACCATCGTCTCCGGTCGTCGTACCAACCCTAGACCCTTTGACACGTACGCTGGCACCGCTGACTGCTGTGCCTGAATCGGATATAAGTCTCCCGGTAAATTTTGTCTGGGCGATTCCTGTGAGGCTGGTAAGAAACAGTAGCAAACCGCTGATTGGAAGAACCCTTGTCATAAACATTTTAAGAAACTGAATATTTTTCATCCTCGGTAATATTTACGGTTAACTAAGTGGTAATATGTACTGCTGGCGCAATTGACTGACAGAAAATAACTGGGTATTCCCGTAGGTTGCTCCGTAATCTTCTTTGAATAAGTGGAAATAATAAAAAAGCAGCTGCAGACACGCAGGCGAAGTGGAGTTTCGTTTTGGCATAATCAATGGTTTAAGCAATTCGTCACAATAAAACCGGAAAACAGGCACGCAACGATTTCATTGAATTGACCTTATGAAGAAAAGCATATTCTAAAACTTTCTATGATCTATATGCGTCAAATTGTTTTCATATTGTCTCAATCTCATTACGTATAAAGTTTTCCACCTGATAATTTCTTACCCTCTAATTCATTTTTAATTTGATCAATACTATTTTATCAATTTTGAATTTCTAATAACAGACGGCAGGATTAATTTTTTTAATTTAATTTGTGTTTACTAACGATTGGCTGTTTGAAAAAAATAACTTCTTTTTTATTTTGCTTTGCCGGCATGTTTTCAACACTTAGTGCCCAGGAATACTATTTCAAACATTATCATGTAGAAAACGGCCTTTCCAACAATAGTGTAAACTGCAGCCTGCAGGACAAGAATGGTTTTTTATGGTTCGGAACCATCAACGGACTGAACCGGTTTGATGGATACAGCTTCCGCATTTTCAGGCATGACCCACAGGATTCAACCAGTATCGGCAGCAACTTTATCCGTTGTCTTTACCAGGATAAAAAAGGTAGTCTCTGGGTTGGTACCAATAAGGGTATTTATGTATACAATACCCGTTCAGAAAAATTCAGCCTGTTCTCCCGGGCAGATTTGCAGGAAGTGTCGGATATGAAGGAGGATAAATCAGGCAGGCTTTGGCTGATCTCTAATTCGAATTTATTCAGTTACGATCACCTAACGGGGAAAATCAAAAATTACAGGTTGGATTCTGAACCGGGGACGATTACCTCCATTGCAATCACCGCAGACAGCACGATATGGGTATCCACAACGACAGCGATGCTGAAAAAATACAGCCCGGGATATGATAGTTTTTTTACGTACAGTATTTTAAAAAGACCAGAAGGTCATCCTGTACGGATTGAAAAAATATATCCCTTACACAATAATAACCTGTTGATCGGCACACTTACAAGAGGGGTTAAACTTTTTGATGTCGCCAACAATTCTTTTCAGGATATAGTATGCCTGAACAATGATAAAACCGACATATTCGTCCGTGATTTTGTGCAGATGACTGAAAACGAATACTGGGTTGGAACGGAAACCGGGATTTATATATATAACGCAAACGACCATTCAACTGTACGCCTGAAAAAAGAATACGACAATAGCTACTCCATTTCTGATGACGTAATACTTTCCTTCTGCAAGGATCGGGAAGGAGGACTATGGATAGGCACTTATTTTGGCGGCCTGAATTATTATCCCAATCAATTTACAACATTCCAAAAATATTTTCCGGAGTACAGCAAACCTTCCATTAGCGGCAATGCAATCCATGAAATATGCAAGGATACATTTGGAAATCTCTGGGTGGGAACGGAAGACGGTGGTCTGAATAAAATAGACCTGTTGAAAAACACTTTCACTTCATTCAAACCGAATGGCACGGAATCCGGTGTTGCCTATCATAACATTCATGGGCTACTCGCAACGGGCGATAGTCTCTGGATAGGAACTTTTATGCACGGCCTGGATATATTGAATATCAAAACGGGGAAAGTGATTCGTCATTACAATGCGGGCCCCGGTCAGGGGGAATTAAAAAATAATTTTATCATCACCATATTTCAAACGCGTGCAGGAGATATACTGGTCGGTACTCAAAACGGATTGTTCAGATATAACCGCCCAACCGACGATTTTTCGACCGTGCCCAATTTTGATTCTCAGATACAAACCCTGTGGGAGGATGAACAGGGCACCATCTGGGCATGCACAAGGGGCAATGGTATTATTTTTTTTAATCCACAAAAAAAACAAAGGGGCTCATTAATATACGATGCAAAAAATGAGAATAGCATTATCAACAATTATGTAAACGGGATATTTGAAGACAGCAGACAGAATTTATGGTTTGCCACGGATGGTGGATTGTGCAAATACCAGAAGGATAAAAAATTATTCACCCGGTATACAACTAAGAACGGATTGCCCGATAACCTGATTTTTCGTATCCTGGAAGACGGGAAAAAGAATCTGTTTGTCAGTACTTCCAAAGGCCTGGTTTGCCTGAATCCGGAAAGCGGCGATATCAGGACCTATACCAAATCGAATGGGTTGCTAAGTGACCAGTTTAATTATAACTCAGCCTACAAGGATACAGACGGTCGAATGTTTTTCGGGAGTGTGAAGGGACTGATCAGTTTCAAGCCGGATGAATTCATAAAGAACACAGGAATTCCGCCTGTCTATATCACGGGACTAGAGATAAACAACAATGAAATCTCAGCTAATGGTGCCGGTTCCCATTTAAACGAATCCATCATTTACGCGAAAAACATTTCTCTTCCTTACGACCAATCAACACTTAGTATAGATTTTGCAGCACTGAGTTATACCGTACCTGAAATGAACGAGTATTCCTACAAAATGGAAGGACTGGATAAAGACTGGACCTTTTTGAAAAGCAACCGGAAAGTTTATTACACCAAACTACCCCCCGGTAACTATCTCTTCAAAGTGAAAGGATCCAACAGCAGCGGGATATGGAATCAAAAAGAAGCCAGCCTCGAAATCAGGATTTCGCCACCTTACTGGCAAAGCATCTGGGCCTATATTCTGTATGGGGTTTTCATTTCCGGAGTTGGTTATCTGCTGATTAAAAGCTATCTCAACCGCCTCGTTGAAAAAAACAGGCGCAGATTTGAATTACTGGATATGGAGAAAGAACGGGAAATCTATCATTCGAAAATTGAATTTTTTACGAATATCGCGCATGAAATCAGGACGCCCCTTACACTGATTAAAATGCCCTTGGATCGGCTGATCGGGAAAAAAAACAGTAACGCTGAAATAAATTATAATCTGAAAACCATGGAAAGAAATACCAACCGACTCATTGATCTTACCAACCAATTGCTTGATTTCCGGAATACGGAAATGGATAAGTTCAGCCTGAATTTTGTAAAAACCGATATTTCGGAATTGATAACCGAAACATATAATAGTTTCCAGTTAGCTGCAGAGCAAAAAGACATTCTTTTTAAATTAGAATTACCCCGAATCGCCCTCCAGGCTTATGTGGATCCGGAAGCATTAAAAAAAATACTCAGCAATCTTTTCAATAATGCCATTAAATATGCGGAAACCAAGGTCGTAATCCGGTTAAATAATTTTAACAGTGAGGACAGACTATTTACTATAACTATCCAAAACGACGGATATATTATTCCCTATGATCTCAAAGAAAAAATATTCGAACCATTTTACAGGATCAAGGAAACAGACAAACAACCGGGAAACGGTATTGGGCTTCCGCTTTCACGCTCCCTGGCAGAATTGCATAAAGGAGTGCTCGACCTTTCAAAACCAGAAAACGGTGTAAATATTTTTGTACTTACTTTACCTATTCACCAGGAAAAAGAATTCAAACTCCCAGCTGATGAAACAGAAACCGTCACAGAGGTTAATTCAAATCCGCAGAAAGAAGAATTTAATGATATATTAAAACCGGAAATTTTACTTGTAGAGGACAACAAAGAGATTCTCAATTTTATTTGTAATGAAATATCCTCCGAATACCTGGTCCGGAAAGCGTATAATGGATCAGAGGCCCTTGATATAATAAAGGATGGTAATATTCAATTGGTGATCAGTGATATCATGATGCCCGTAATGGACGGACTGGAGCTATGTAAGCGGATCAAAACCAACCTGGAGTACAGCCATATACCAATCATCCTGTTAACCGCTAAAAATTCTCTGCACGCTAAAATTGAGGGTCTTGAAGTAGGCGCAGACGCATATATAGAGAAACCTTTTGATTTCGAACATCTGAGCGCACAGATTTCAAATCTCCTGCTGAACAGAAATAAAATAAAGGAGTACTTTGCCATTTCGCCCATGACGCATATAAAATCTATTGGGTATACAAAGGCAGATAAAATATTCCTGGAAAAACTAAAATTGGCGATCGACGATAATCTGACGAATACTGACATAGACGTGGAGCAATTGGCTAAAATCATGAATATGAGCAGGCCAACATTTTATCGGAAAATCAAGGCGCTATCCAATCTCACACCCCATGAGCTGATCCATATTACCAGATTGAAAAAAGCTGCAGAATTACTTTCCGAAGGCAATTATAAAGTATATGAAGTGGCCGGTATGGTTGGCTACAGCCTGCAAACAAACTTCGCCCGGGATTTTCATAAGCAATTCGGAATGACGCCTTCAGATTATATAAATGATAAGCAGGTGAAAAAAAATATATACTAAAATAATATGATTAGAATCGGCTCCGGTTCATTCTGTCGCCACCCCTCGGTAAAAATCCTGGCATCCTTTTTTCTTTTGAATCCGAGAAATTATTCAGATTATAAGTAAAAGTCAGCATAGCATAACGGGTAATCACATTGGTGCGGGTATAGGATTCCTGGTTGGCCGTAACTGATTTGTTCACGGAAGTATTTTGGTTAAGCAGATCGAATACGCTCAGTCTCAGTTCTCCGTTTTTCTTCTTAAAGAGTTGTTTCGCGATACTTGGATTTAACAGGGGCACACTGGCATTATAAGCAGCAGCATGATTATTCGTATAAGAATAGTCCAGAGTGGCCGCTACAAGCCATCCGCTGTTTGTGTAGGCTGTCAGTTCTACAGAAAATGCCTGGGAAAAAGCATTCAGGTTGTTTTGCGCATTCTTATTCTGACCCGGTATATCAGAACGGTTGTTAATACTGTATTTTGATACGGAACTAAAATTCATGTCAAAGTTCTTTTTGATATTTGTCGTCCAGGAAATGGTTTCAGACAAGCCCGTATTTTTAGAATAAATATGCGCATACTCATTTTCCGCAGCGGAAACGGAATCCTGTGCCTGCAGGGTCTGGTTCTGTGCATAGGTAATATTGGTAATGAAGTTGAGGTTTGATTTAGGTTTTTTTAAAGGGAAGCCATAATTAAAATATCCGGAGATATTATAAGTTCCGTCCAAATTTACAAACGTGCTCTGTTGGCCGCCTTTTGAATTATAATAAACGGCAGACTGGATATCGTTCACAACGGCGCTTGCATTCAGCGTGGCAAAAATAACCTTTTGTGTTCCGGGATCGAATGAAGTATACAACATGCGCAGGCTATGCGTGAACTGTGGTTTCAATCCAGGATTGCCTTCCTGATAATTAATCTGGTCACTGGTAGTGATCAGCGGTTGCAATTGGGTCACAGAGGGAATACCGGTTCTGCCGGAATAGTTGAGACGGAAATGTTTTGTCTTCGAAAATGTATATTGGAAATTAACCGTTGGAGTCGGATATATATATTGATGATCCACCGTGATATTTTTTGTCGTATTCAGACTGTTGAAACCAGTATATTGAATTCCTGAACCAACAGAAAAATTGAATTTCGCGTTTTGCACCCGGTAATTCAGGGTGAACCGGTTTGAGTGGGATACAAAGGTATACGAGTTGCTAAACAAGCTGTCAAATGAGGAATACCCATGAAGGGAATCGACATAATCATAAGTATTATTTACAGAAACATTGTGCTGGTAGGTATAATTATAATTGAATTCCAGTATCTGGTTCTTTCCGACCGGCTCCGTATAGGAAAGTGTCGGACTGATCGTATAGGAATGCAGGGAATCGTTGTAATATTGATTCAGCGTATCCACGCTGGCCGGCTGAAAAAAATTATTCGCTGCATAATTGTGCCCGTATCCGTCATTCACATTAGCCGAGCCATTTATATCCAGTGAAATGGTCCGGAATTTTCTATCGAATTTATGGCGCAACTGGAGATTGGAACCACTTACATTAAAACCGGTGTTGTAACCGGATGTATATCCGTTTGAAGAATTGACCGGCATCCCATGGTTGTCTACTGTGGTGGTAGAAGAAGTTGAATTCGGGTCGCTGGTTTGAAATACAATATTCGGCCGGAACACCAGTGAATTGCTGCTGTCGAATTTCTGTTCGAGATTGAAATTAATCCGGTGATTTTCTCTTCGCTGTATATTCGACTGAATACCGGCAGTCGTATTGGAGCTGTCCTGGCCAGGCTGGCCCTGTATGGTTTTAATAATACTGTCATTCTGATTAACCGCTATATGCTGACTATTGAAAAAATAGTTGCCATAAAAGTCGGTCCCGGGACCAAATGAATTCCTGTAGTTGGCGCCCCCTGCCCAAACAGTTGTCACACCAGTACTACTGGCAGAACCGGCGGCTCCGGTATTTCCGCCTCCCCTTCCACCCGTATTTCCTTCCGGCGTAAAATTCTGTTTATTAATATCATTCGCCTGTCCGATCAATGAGATCTGCTCATCATTGTCAAAACGGTGCATATTCAGGCTTTCATCATAATTTTCATTTGTACCGGCACCGGCCACAGCTTTTCCGAAATAGCCCTGACGTTTATCCTTCTTCGTGACGATATTGATGGTTTTGACCCGGTTTCCATCATCGAAGCCACTGAATTTACTCTGATCACTCAAATCATCAAACACCTGAATCTTGTCTATGATATCAGGAGGCAGATTCCTGGTGGCCAGTTTTGGATCATCACTGAAAAATCTTTTGCCGTTTACCAATACCCGGCTAACCGTTTCGCCCTGGGCAGTTATTACACCGTTTTTATCTACCTGAATGCCCGGCATTTTTTTAAGGAGATCTTCTGCCAACGCATTGGGTTTGGTTGCGTAACTGCCTGCATTATATTCAACGGTGTCTTTATGTATTGTAACGGGTGGTCTTTCAATGACTACTTCTTCCATCAGATCGGAAGCCAATTGCATATAGAGAACTTTAAAATCCACATCCTTGCTGGTGGCGCTGATGGTAAAGTTTTTCCGGATATGACTGTATCCTTCAAAACTGATCATTAAATGATAGGAGCCCGGTTGCAGGTTTTTGATGAAGAAGGAACCTTTTTTGTCTGTAGTCGAGAACTGAATGTCGGAGGAATCTCTGTCTGTGGGAGTTACTGAGACGGTCGCCTCACTCAGGTCCTGTTTACCGACCGTATCTACTATGGTTCCCTTTACTGATCCTGTAAACTTTCCCTGAGGGAAAGCAAAAATACCCGCCAGGAGCAAATTGAAAACAATGACGAAAATTTTCATCCGGTATGCCGGTTAAGCTGAAAGCGTAAAGCGCAAAGCTTAAAGCTAAAGGCTTAAAGCCTTAATTTCCTTCAGACTGATGACGTTAACAGAAGTTTAATCCAGAATTAAAGCGAACTCATCATCCCGCTGCTTCCGGAATAAAAAGCTGTTCGCTGATGAAGGGTTTCCGGTTGAATGTCCAGAATATTATTATTGCCGTCGGTGGATTTACCACCTGCCATATTCAGTATAAAGGCAAAAGGATTGCATTCATATACTAACCTGAGTTTACCTTTCGTGTGATTTTTCGTGGCGGGATATAGAAAAATACCTCCTTTCAGGAGATTCCGGTGCATATCAGCAACCATGCTGCCCGTATAACGATGGGTATATGAATTGCCAGAGCGCTCTGATTTTTGCTGACAGTTTTCGATGAACTGTTTTACTCTCTCATCATACTCATAATAATTTCCGTAGTTGACAGAATATATGCGTCCTTCCGCAGGACACCGGATATCCGGATGACTAATCGTGAATTCACCGAGAGATGGATCCAGTGTAAAACCATTGACTCCTCTTCGCGTTGCATAGACCAGCATAGTGGAGGGGCCGTAAATAATATATCCCGCCGCCACCAAATTTTTTCCTCTCTGCAAAAAATCTTCCCGATGACAGGGAAATCCTGCTTCTGTTTTGCGTCGGTAAACGCCAAAGATCGTTCCGATAGAAATATTCACATCGATATTACTGCTGCCATCCAGCGGATCCAGCACAACTACGTATTTGGATTGATTACAAATCTCTTCATCAAAACTTACATAGTCGTCTAATTCTTCAGAGGCTAATCCGGCGCAACTGACTCCCCGCTGGAGTACGGTCATGAATGTTGCGTTTGCAAATTCATCCAGCCTTTGCACTCCTTCACCCTGGATATTGACCCGGCCCGTATCGCCTAGTATGTCAGCCAGACCGGCACGGTTCACTTCGACATGCACGCGTTTTGCAGCCAGGGCAATATCCCGTAATAAATTACTCAGTTCTCCGGTTGCCTGTGGAAGCAGGCGGAGTTCCTGTTTTCTGAATTCTTCCAGGGTGAGTATACAGCGGTTGATCTTCACTAAGCAAAATTTTCTTCGAGCACAGGTTCCTGTTTATTTTCGATGCTGTGTATGGCCCGGATTGTTTTAATTACAGAATCGGGAGTTACAGAAATCGAATCAATTCCTTCTTCTACAAGAAACTGGGCAAAGTCCGGATGATCGGAAGGACCCTGTCCGCAGATTCCCACTTTCACTCCGGAAGCCTTGGCCTGACGGATCAGTATTTTCAGCATTCGTTTCACGGCATCATTGCGTTCGTCATATAAATGCGCGACCAGGGCTGAATCTCTGTCCAGTCCCAGCGTAAGCTGGGTAAGATCGTTGGAACCAATCGAGAAACCGGTGATATGTGCGGCAAATTCTTTTGCCATCAAAATATTTGAAGGCAATTCAGCCATCAGATATAATTCCAATCCAGCTTTACCTTTCACCAAACCATATTCCGCCATGATCCGTTCTACTTTGATCAGTTCTTCCACCGTCCGGCAGAATGGTATCATGACAGCAACATTGGTAAGCCCCATCTTCTCCCTCACATGTGAAATCGCCCGGCATTCGAGACCGAATGCTTCGCGATAGGATTCAGAATAATATCTCGAAGCACCACGCCATCCGATCATGGGATTTTCTTCCATCGGTTCAAAATGTTCACCGCCCGTCAGGTTTCGATATTCATTGGTTTTAAAATCGGAAAACCTTACGATCACTGTATTGGGATAAAACGCGGAAGCAATTTTTGCGACACCAAAAGAAAGCTTCTGAATAAAAAACTGTTCTTCGTTTTCAAAACCGCGAATGGCCGTTTTAATATGGGCAGACAAAGCTTCATCTTTCAACTCTTTATGTTTCAGCAATGCCATTGGATGAATACCAATATAATTATTGATTATAAACTCCTCGCGGGCAAGACCTACGCCTGCATTTGGAATATTGGAAAACCGGAATGCCAGGGAAGGAGATGCGACGTTTAGCATCAGCTTCGTGTTGATTTCTGGAAGTTCATCCAGGCTGGTTTCAATAATATCGAACGGGAGTTTACCGGAATACAGGAACCCTTCATCCCCTTCACTGCAACTAGCTGTGACTTCCATACCATCTGCCAATAAGGTGGTTGCATTACGGCAACCGACAATCGCCGGGACACCCATTTCGCGGGCGATAATCGCCGCATGACAGGTTCTGCCTCCTTTGTTCGTGATGATGGCAGATGCCTTTTTCATGATAGGTTCCCAGTCGGGATCCGTCATATCCGTTACCAGTACATCGCCTGTTTTGAATTCATTTCCATCGGTCAGCCTCTTATCCAGCGAATACATGATTTTAACCTGGCCGCTCCCGATCTGGTCGCCCACTGCGATCCCCTTTAAAATCGGAGTTTGCTGATGAGGTCGCATCATATATTCAGTGAGTTTCGTATGATCTTTTCTGGAATGAATCGTCTCCGGCCTCGCCTGCACGATAAAAAGTTCATGTGTCATTCCATCTACTGCCCACTCAATATCCATGGGACACCAATGGCCTTTCAATTGAGTATAATAGTTTTCAATAATGACTACCCATTTGGCCAGTTGCATTATTTTCTGATCGTCCAGACAAAATTTATTCTGAACTGATTTTTCAACCGGAATAATCTTGACACGTTCGTCGGGGTCATCTCCGTAAACCATCTGCTGATCCTTCAGTCCTAGTTTCTTTTCGATGATCGGAACCAGTTGCCCATGCAGCAATGGTTTGAACACAATGAATTCATCCGGAGAAATGCTTCCCTGTACAATCAGCTCTCCGAGACCAAAAATCCCATTGATAACAACGGCATCCTTAAAACCCGATTCCGTGTCAAGTGAAAAGGCAACCCCCGAACTTCCCAGGTCGGAGCGCACCATTTTCTGTATACAAACTGAAATTCCAATTGCAAAATGATCAAATCCGAAATTCTGACGATAGCTGATGGCACGATCTGTAAACAAAGAAGCAAAACAATTACGGACTGAATCCATGATTGCGGCCGGGCCCCGCACATTTAAGTAGGTTTCCTGCTGACCGGCAAAACTCGCATCCGGAAGGTCTTCTGCAGTTGCAGAGGAGCGGACCGCCACATCAGTAATTTCCTGACCGTATTCGGCCGATAACTGATAGTAAGCGTTGATAATCATATTGCTCAATTCAGGAGGAAATTTGGTGTTACGGATCATATTACGGATCTGAAGTCCTGCCCTGCGTAATGATTCAATATTGTCATAATCGATTTCTGCAATCAGGGCAGTTATTTTATCTGCCAGCTGATTGAACGAAATAAAGGACTGGTAGGCATCCACAGTTATAATGAATCCTGCCGGAATCCGGATACCCAGTTTACTGAGGTGCTGAATCATCTCTCCCAACGAGGCATTCTTGCCACCGACCCGCTCGATATCCCGGATTCCTGCCTGATGCAGACCCAGGATGTATTTATTCTCCATATTATTCATGCGAAATATTTTTTTCAAAAGTATAAGATGCCGGATCTAACCCTTGGCTTCCATTTGACCTGTTTTTGTACTATCTTAACCTAAATTACCGGATCACAGGCCAATCGATACAACGATACTATAAGTGTAATAAATACATAATATAAAAACCGGCGTAAATGAAACCTCATCTGCTGAAAATTCCGAAGGAAGCCGAGCATTCATTTAGTGTTCGCTATGATATGGTTTCGCATTTTTACAACAAGTGGCATTATCATCCCGAACTCGAGCTGGTTTATATTATTGAGGCCTCCGGCAGGCAGTTTATCGGTGACAGTATTCACCATTTTAAAAACAACGACCTGATCCTGGTAGGATCCAACCTGCCTCATTTATGGCGCTGTGATGAAAAATTTATGGAGAAAGGTTCCAAACTGAAAGTAGAGGCCGTTATCATTCATTTTCTGCCTGACTGTTTCGGATCGGAATTTTTCAAAATGCCGGAGAATAAATTCCTGTTGAATCTTTTTCAAAAAGCACAGATGGGCGTCCGCATTAAAGACCACTCCAGAGATCTGGTAAGTGACCTGATGCGCCGGCTGGTCACAGCTAAGAACAGTGAGCGTATCATTTTACTCTTACAGATTCTCGAAACCATTGCGCATTCAGATCAGACAAGAACCATCTGCAGCGAAGGGCTGAGTTTTCAATACAGCCATTCGGAAGCGGAAAGGTTAAATACCATTTACCAGCATATTCTCAACAATTTCTCCAAACAATTAACGCTGGAGCAAATTGCAAAAATTGCACACCTGACGCCCAATGGTTTTTGCAGGTACTTCAAATCCAGGATCAAAAAACCATTTTCTAAATTCCTGTTGGAAGTCCGAATAGGTCATGCCTGTAAACTACTGGCAGAGACAGAAAAAAGCGTGGCAGAGATCTGTTATGAAAGTGGTTTCAATAATTTCTCAAACTTCAATCGACATTTTAAAGGAATTGCCGGCAGAACACCTCTGAATCACCGTAAATATTACCAGGAAATCAGGGGCATGAGAATCAGAATATCCGAAGGACAGTCTTAATCTTTTATCCGGATCAGTGTTTGTTTGTCCACAGAATATCTCCTGCCTGAACAGGAATCTTCGATCACTTCCGCATATGCTGAGTCGTTGCTGAAAAATGTGGATTTGTATTTCCCCCAGTAACCATTTCCGCATGTGGTATCGGTTACCGACAATATATTACCTTGCATTTTATATTTTCCTTCAACAATAAAATGCTCGGCGGGGATCTCGGCTCTGACTGTGCCGTTATTCCTGAATATGATGGTTGTCTGATTGCCACTTGAGTAAGTGATCTTCCATTTGCCCACGATGGTTTCTTTAAATGCTACAAAGGCAAAAACGATAGAAATCAGGAGAAATGCTGCGGCGAATAAATAGAGTTTTTTCATGACTGGTAGTTTTAAAACAAATCTATCCGGATTGCCGGACGGATCTGCCGCAAACCGACAAACGGCTAGTTTAAAACGACGAATAAATATGTTCAACGTCTAAAGCCTAAAACCGATTTTTTCCGGTGGAACATTTTCCTCTGAATCTTAGCAACCGCAGTTTGACCAAGTCCATACTTCGGTAGTCCTGCGACAGGCTCACCGTAAATTCGGCCGAAACATGTTTCAGATGTTCGTGAAGTTGATTTAAATTGGGTTATTGCACTATCAAAAAAAAATATTTTTACTCATAGCGATCTCTACAGCAGCAAGAGTGTTGATTGCCATCTCTTCAGAATTAAGTAATGCCGAAGCCTATTACTGGGTTTATTCTTCGCATCTTCAGTGGAACTATTTTGATCATCCACCAATGGTTGCCTGGTTGATCAGGCTGACAACAGGCAACCTGTTATTCCACAACGAGCTTTTTGTGCGTTTAGGTGCTATCTTGAGTTCCGCCATTTGCACCTATTTAATTTTCAAAATAGGAACCCTGGTAAACAATATTCAGACAGGCTGGTTCGCGGCCCTGCTCTATACCTCTTCTACCTATGGAAGCCTAGCCGCTGGCGCATTTATTCTACCAGATAGTCCACAGATGGTTTTCTGGTTTTCAAGTATTTTGTTTTTGTTAAAGATCTCCCGGCTGCCTGTTTATGATTCAAAGTTCACCCGGCTTTGGTGTTTATTTGGTATAACGATGGGATTATGTATTATGAGTAAAGTACATGGAATATTTATTTGGTTCGGCGTTGCGGCCTACACAATAATTTTTAACCGGTCCTGGTTAAAATATCCTGGAATCTATCTATCTCTTACGATCACAATTATAATTGCTTCCCCCATATTGATTTGGAACCTGCATAATCATTTTGCCGGCTACGAATTTCACAGCGGTCGCATTTCTTTATCCGGAGCATCATTTCGGCCGGCTTTGTTTATAAAAGGACTGCTTGCCGTGATGCTGATTATCAATCCCATTAACTTTTTTCTGATCTGGTACGGAATATTCCGGTACTATAAAGGAAATTTCGCGGTTGATAAAAAAGTTATTCAATTAATATTATTTTGCAGTCTACCCCTGATTCTGCTGTTATTATTTGTCTCTTTTTTCAGGGAAATATATCCACACTGGCCAGGACCGGCCTATAGTTGCCTTTTGCTTTTCCCCGCTATAATCTTATCGTCCATCTATAAAAATAAAGAAACCATTTTCCCGGTTATTATTAAAGCAGCCCTCACAATAACTGTCATTCTTACCATTTCCGACTTTATCATAACTAACTATTATCCTGGAACGACATCTGATCAAAAAACAGGATTGAATATCGGGAAAGGGGATGAAAGCTTAAATATGTATGGCTGGAGAGAAGCTGGAGAAAAATTCGATTCTTTATTTAAAAACGATGTCGCCAAAGGCAGGATGCCATCCTACGCACCCATTATTGTTACCAATTGGTTTCCGGCTTCCCATATCGACTTTTATATTGCCAGTATAACAAATCAACAAACAGTAGGAATGGGAAACATTTCAGATTTACATCAGTATTATTTCATGAATGATTACAAGAAAAAACTGAAACCCGGTGACAATGCATACTATCTCGTTCCATCGAATTTATTTAACTATAAAACACTTGACAGGTTAAACGGAGTTTTTAATCAATATGAAATGCCTCTGGTCATCGATCAGGTAAGAAATGGATCCGTTTGCAAAGAATTCTATATTTTTCGCATGAAAGGTTATAAAGGGTTACCCTTCGAAACCAATGATAAATAAATATTGTAAGCAGTCAGGGTAATGGAAGCCAACCTTCTTAATAATCCATTCATCTCAAGCAATAAGGATTCCATATAAATCAACCCATGGCAAAACCCTGCTGGAATAAATTTTTGGTTTTATTCGATAGAATATTTGGACTATTGGCTGACCCCTTTTTTTGCGAGGACAACTCTTTTCTTAACTGTGTCTTTTATTTTATTAAATATAGATCCGAAAAATTGTTCCTTTGCCGGAGTAAGTTCGTTGTGATCGAATTCCAGCGAATCGAAATAAGATTCAATTTCAGTTTCAGACTGATCGCCCAGGTTGTTTCCGGAAAAATGTTCCGCCACGGATATATTGCCCGTGTTTCTACGAGGGTGTTTTTCCCATTTATCAGCGATATCTTAATTTGGGGTTCTAAACGGAGAAAATGAAAATTCTTGTTACCGGGAGCAGCGGTCATTTGGGAGAAGCACTAGTGAGAAATTTAAGGAAAGAAAAAAAAGATGTAATGGGCATTGACATTCTGCCATCTTCATTTACTGATATCGTCGGATCGATTACAGACAGAAACTTTGTTCAACAATGCATGAAAGGGATAACGCATGTTTTGCATGTGGCCACCCTGCATAAACCGCATGTGTCTTCCCATAACGAGCAGCAATTTATTGATACCAATATTACAGGCACATTGAATTTGCTTGAAGAATCTGCGAAGAATGATATCCGTTCTTTTATTTTCACCAGCACGACCAGCACTTTCGGAGATGCGCTGACAGCAGGGCCGGATGAACCGGCGGCATGGATCACGGAAGAAGTCGTTCCCATTCCTAAAAATATTTATGGCGTTACGAAAACTGCTGCGGAAGATCTCTGCCAGTTATTTCATCGCAATCACAAACTGCCCTGTCTGATATTGAAAACATCCCGTTTCTTTCCAGAGGAAGACGATGACGGGCAAATCGCTACAACTTATTCCGATTCAAATACCAAGGCCAACGAATATTTGTACAGACGGGTAGATACGGAAGATGTAGTAAATGCACATCTGCTGGCGATGGAAAAAGCAGCTTCCATCGGTTTCGCTAAGTATATTATCAGCGCTACCAGCCCTTTTGAAAAGAAGCATCTGGCGGCACTGAAAAAAGATGCGCATCAGGTTGTGAAAACTCTTTATCCGGATTTCGAATCCTTGTATGCAGGATTAGGATGGAAAATGTTCCCGACCATCGGCAGGGTTTATGTAAATGAAAAAGCAAGAAAGGAACTGGGCTGGAAACCAAAATATGATTTCAGATATGTTTTAGACAGACTAAAAGCCGGTGAGGATTTTAAAAGTGAACTGGCAGATGCGATCGGTTCAAAAGGATATCACCGAAAGTAATTTTGTTTATCGTTGTGGCATCAGCCACACTTTAAATCGTCGATGTCCCTTTAACCGGCCCAGGTAAACAGGAGCTGAACCTGAATTCATAATAAAAAGTTGCCCGGAGAAAGGAGAAGACTGTTTTGAGGCAGCTTTCATTTCAGGTCTTTTAACAATTTCCGGTTGAAGCAATACCGGTTCAATATATAGTGGATAAAGTGTTTCCCTGATGTACTCTTTATCGAAACCCTGTTTGACCATCTTCAGGACTTCTCCAGTCAGCATGCGGTAGAGGGCAAACTTCTTTTTTTCTTTTGGAATCTGGTTATATAAGGCAGCAGCAATCGGGGCAGCTTCCTTCATCCGGTTGCAGCTTTTTCGAAAACCTTCGAAGGCTGGATCTTTTTTTACCCGTTCACCTGTCAGCGGAGAAGCGGCGCGGAAAACATTGATATCATGCGAAAAATAGCCGCAGAGTCCTCCCTGGGTTCCCGTAATGGCGATATTTCCTTTTTTAATTGGCATGTTGTTCTCCTGATTTTCAACAAAATACCGGCCAATTATTAGGCAGCCGGAAAACATTCTATTCCCCTACTATTTCAGATCTATTTCCCTAATATATAATAGAGATAAAGCGCATTTTCAGTCTGCAGTTTGAGGAATGTACCCCGCCCGAAAACTATTGATGATCGACCGGGGGGTTAAAACCTCTAATTCAATCCCGGCAGGCAGTTCGATGATTTCCATATAACCAAGGGGTTTCCATGCGGCCGCCCGAATTCCCCGCCTGATTATGAATGGTTTATCTTTATAAAGTATAAAACTGCCTCCTGGTAGTTTATCCGGTTTTTCGAAAAAGGTAACCTTCCTTCCATTCAAATCCATCCTTTCCCGATGTAGAATCTCATCTATTTCCCGAACGGGCGTTTTTGAATGGAAGCCGTGAGCCGGATTGCCCTGGATCCAGGCAGACTTGAAGCGGTTGAAATCTTCCCGCCGGCATTCGGCGCAGGGCCGGTGACCGGCAGAAAACGCTGTGGCTTCATCGAGGAAGAAAAGCTCGGTATATAACCCAGGTGTCATTACTCTTCGGTGACGGCCCTTGAATTCCAGTTTGCAGGTAATCCAGGCTTTTAATCTGAATTCCCGAACGATTTGCTGCTGTTCGTTATGGATCAAACCCCGGTTCCCCATCCACGCTCCCCGCGCCGTCGTCCGGATAATCTGACCGAATGGATCAACCCGGTTTTGTAGTGGGTGCTGAGTCATAGATTATCGAATTCCCGAAGTGATCTTCGCTCTGAAATATCCTGCCGCATAATATTTTCTTTTTCTTCATCAATCATTCTGGCATATACATATCCGTAAAGACTGTCGCCTACAACAAATTTCGACTTATTCAACGCAAGTTTTTGCTTTTCCATCGTATACACAGGCTTACTTACTGAAGGATCAATCACATCAGTAAATTCGTAAATATTTGTTTTTAAGTATTTTCCTGTATAAACGATATTCATTCCCTTACCACTAAATCCTGAGTTACAACTTATGTTTATCCTGATCGTGTCAAGACGCATTTCAGCAAGGCATCTCAATTCACCCGTCATCTCAATGTCATTCATATAGTCCCGCAAAACAATGATTGCAACATTGCTGGACTTCTTTCTTTTGTTAATTGAATCTGGTTTCAATATATCGTCAAATGTCTGCACTTCCTTCTCTCCTTCCAGCATCAAATCGGCCTGTTCCTTAAGTTCCGGATCGACCCGAAAAGTATCATTTATGAAGGATTGAATTTCTATCCAATTTTCCCGCTCTCTTTTTGATACACAGTCAGACGAAAAAAAAACTAAAGTTGCAAAAAGACTCATTGAAGCTGTTCTTATAAACGATTTATAAGTCATAACCATATTGTGTAGGGCTTTTTCTTAAAGATCCGGATGTTATCGATTTCCACATTTATATAAACCGAAATCAAGAATACTGGTTCTTTTCCTTTTTCTGCGTTTGATTACATAACATAAACTGTTCGCTAGCGGACAGTTTCTTTCGTCGCGATTACTCCCCTTATTGATTTTCAACCGTTTAATATTTTGGCATGGCATTGCATTATAGTTGTCAGAACCGACACAGAATTTTTCTTAAATGTTTTTTTCACAGCGCTGCAACATGATCGAAAAACCTGCGTCTTATCTACAGACAACAATTGAAAATATTATAAAACTAAAAAAATGAAAAAGACAATCTTATCAATCGCAATCGGGCTGGCTGTTATCAGCACTGCATTTGCAAATGCCCCCGTCAAAGTAAATGATCGCGCAATGGCATCCTTTAAAAATGATTTTCGTAAAGCATCTGAAGTTCTCTGGTCTGCAAACAACAATTATATAATGGCCAGTTTCCAGATGGACAATGAAATCCAATATGCGTATTATGATTTCCAGGGCAACCTGATCGGTGTGGTACATCATATGCTCACCAGCAGCTTACCTGCAGATCTCAGCAAGGATATCAAGAAACATTATTCCAACTACTGGGTTACTGAACTCTTCCAGGTAACCAGCGATCAGGGTGTATACTACTATATTCAGTTAAAGAACGCCGACGAAACCATCGTGCTAAGCACAGAAGGAACCGGTAGCTGGCACAAATATTCTGTTCCAAAAACAACAGTAAGTCTCTGAAATACCAAGCACTAGTATTTCGGTTTAGATTAGAATCCTTCCGTTCCCGGAGGGATTCTTTATTTATGTAAGAAAAAATTAATTCTGATATGCATTTAATAAGGTATATAATTGTAAACCGTTTTTATTAATAATTCAATGAAACCTCTCTTCTTAAGCCTTGCGCTTTGCCTGTGTTGCATCCAACAGGGATATTCGCAGCGTCCGGATACTGCGAAGGTCAAAGTAAATTCGCTGCAACCCTATTTTATCATTACCGCGGGCACAACGATTAATGCATTTTACAACGATAAACCGCTCAATATAACCACCATTGAAGAATTCAATGATTATATCCTGAAAAATGCCAAGAGCATGAAAGATTCCAGGGTGATTGTCACTGGAAAACCAAAATCCGGGACCTATGATGATGTAATAAAAACACTGTCCCGTAACAGGTTCAAGAATATCACGAAAAATATTACTAAGGATTAATAAAATAAATCTGTTGAAGAAAATCCTGATTGTTGTTTTTATCTGCTGGCTTTTTATTCCGACCCTCGTCACCGGACAAAAAAAGTCTTATCAATTTGACGGCAATGGCATTTCGAGGGAAGTGCTGGAAAACTACCTGGACAGAGCAATAACCATGGTGTATCTGCTGATCCCGGAAAACCCGGAAGGAAACAGGGCATATCCCTGGCATGCCGACGATATTCGAATGGTGAAAAATATCGGTGCCAAATACATCGGAAGAGCCATTTATCGCTGGGGAGGAGAAAGCCTCCTTAACAACAAAAATTTTTGGGACAGCGCCCGTTCCAATATTAACAATCTCCATGCTTATGATCCGGATATCATTTTCCAGGGTTGTTTGTTCGAGATCGTTACGGAAGAAGTTGATCAGGTAGGTATTCCGAAATGGGTATTCGAGGCCTACGGGCTGCCTGTCGAATCCAGGAATTTCTCCTACCAGGCCATGCTGAATCAACAGGGAAAATTTGTTGATCACTGGCGCAAGGGAAGCAGCGTTCCGGATATCAGTGAACGGGAAACACAACTTTGGTTTTATTTCCTGGCCTGCTCCTATATGAATGTGGGTTGCGAAGCATTTCACCTTGGTCAGATTGAGTTGATCGGGATGAATGATCCTGACAGAAAGGCATGGGCAGAGACGATTAAAAAGATTCGCCAATACGCTAAAGAACATGCACGCAGACATTGGGTATTGTTAGACGCACATGTTCCTTACGGAGGAATGTTGAAGGATGATACCAGTCTGCTCGATTTTAATTCTTTCCCGCTTCGCATTAAGGCGATCCCCGAAAAACCTTATGAAAGTAAACTACAGGTAAATTATCTGGATGGCATCTACGGCAAAAGCAAGGGCGGTATTTCTCCCAGTGGCTGGAAATGTGATCACCTGCCCTACCTCGTGGAATTTGATAATTACGGACGCGGTAAAGCGCCGAACGTAGCGGACACTACTTCTTTTTTCGTTTGGGGATGGGATGAAATCTCCTGGTTCTCTCTTCAGCCGGAGCCCTACCGGAATAACTGGTTAAAATATTCTTATAACTGGATCCGGCAAACGGATCCTAACGGTCACCTGGAAATGCCGGGGAACCGTATGATCTGTTGTCCGAATGAAACGCAGGGCAGTTACCGCGCCAATACCAAATCCCCTGATTGTCCTATTGGGTATTCTCAGGAAGAAGTTATCAAGACTCTCTGGTATCAGAAATAAAATATTTTAACATGGTACCGTTTAGAACAAACTGTATTCAGTCCTTAATTGCTGTTCAGTTTCGTAAGTTCGCTTAAAATTATCTCCAATGGCCGATAATACATTTGACGCAATCGTGGTAGGTTCGGGCATCAGTGGTGGGTGGGCAGCCAAGGAACTCACTGAAAAAGGCTTGAAAGTTCTGATGCTCGAACGGGGACGTAATTTCGAACATATCAAGGATTATACTTCTGCCAAAAAAGATCCCTGGGATTTTCAGCACCGGGGCTCCGCTACACAGGAGCAATTGAAAAGACATCCGGTCATTGCCCGCACCTGGGGTAAGCAGGAAGCCATCATGGATTACTGGGCCAACGATGTGGAAGCACCTTATACCGAAATAAAACCTTTTAAATGGTGGCGTGCTTACCAGTTGGGTGGTCGCTCGATCCTGTGGGGCCGGCAGACTTACAGGTGGAGCGATTTTGATTTTGAGGCCAATAAAAAAGACGGATGGGCGATCGACTGGCCGATCCGTTATAATGATATTGCTCCCTGGTACGATCATGTCGAAAAATTTATTGGCGTAAGCGGATCGCGTGAGGGCCTGGCGCATTTGCCCGATGGGCATTTCCTGCCCCCGATGGAATTGAACTGCGTAGAAAAAGATGTAGCGGACCGCATTAAGGCATATTATAAGAATGGTAGACACATGATCATCGGCCGTTGTGCAAACCTGACGCAGGCGATACCAGACAGAACGGCCTGTCAGTTCAGAAACCGTTGCTGGGAAGGTTGCCCCTTCGGCGGTTATTTCAGTACCCAGTCTTCTACTTTACCCGCTGCCATGAAAACAGGAAACCTCACTGTAAGGCCCTGGAGCATCGTCACGCGCGTGCTGTACGACAAGGACAAGAAAAGAGCGACAGGCGTTGAAATACTCGATGCCGAAACAAATAAAACTTCTGAATACCATTCAAAAATTATTTTCCTGAATGCATCCGCCCTAAACAGCACATGGGTATTAATGAATTCTGCTACGGATATATGGCCCGATGGTTTAGGAAGCAGCAGCGGGGAATTGGGTCACAACATTATGGATCATCATTATAATCTGGGTGCGAGTGGTGTTATGGAAGGTTACCAGGATAAATATGTATACGGCCGCCGTGCGAATGGTATCTATCTAACCCGCTTCGCCAATTTGTATGGAGATAAACGCGATTTCCTCCGTGGCTATGGTTATCAGGGTGGCGCCAGCCGGGAAGGATGGAGCAGGAATATTGCTGAATACAGCATTGGCGAAAAATTAAAGGAAGAGTTAACGGAACCCGGCCAGTGGACTATGGGAATCGGGGGCTTCGGAGAATTATTACCCTATCATGAAAACAAGATTACGCTCGATAAAAATCGCAAAGACAAATGGGGATTGCCGGTGCTTGCGATGGATGCCGAGTTAAAAGACAATGAATATAAAATGCGAAAAGATATTCTAAGCGAAGGCGTGGCCATGCTTGAAGCCGGAGGAGTAAAAAATGTTGTAACGCATGATGGAGGCCATCAGGTCGGAGACGGGATTCATGAAATGGGCAGCGCGCGCATGGGCCATGATCCAAAAACTTCGGTGCTGAATAAATATAACCAGGTTTGGGACGCTCCCAATGTATTTGTAACAGATGGCGCCTGTATGGTCTCAAGTGCCTGTCAGAATCCTTCACTAACTTATATGGCATTGACCGCAAGAGCAGTCGACCATGCGGTTAGTGAATTAAAGAAGAATAATATCTGAAACAAGAATGTTTCCTGATCATTATTCATTCTCTGCGGCTTTAAAAGCTGAGATATATTTATCTATATAGAATTGTTTGCCTGCTGATTTATACTGCATGATAAATCTGGGATGCTCCAATGCAATGATCTTTTTGAAAAACCCATACTCTTCATTCAGCCTGGTAAGAAAGAGTTCGTTTTTCCCGGTACCGAAGCAAAAACAAATATCCGTTTTAACGCCTAAGGCAATCTGTTTGCCGATATTCTCAATAATGAAATTTCTCACCGTATCTGCCAGTTCCCTGCTGTCATAATAATTATAATTCTTCTCCTTCCCCCTGGCATCTGTCGCTGTAAAACCAAGCGGACAAAGAGAATTGATATAGAATTTTTTATAAAAATTTTCCACTCCGCCATATGCATGAATCACCTCGTAAACAAAAACCGATGAGGGCTCGTGTGCCGGTTTACCTTTATAATGAATATTGCATTCTGTTATTAATCGTTTGGGATCTGTAAAAGGAATGCCCGTCAGGCCGCCACCAAACCTGCCTGGATTAATACCCAATATGATATGTCTTGGCTGATTATCCTGATAATATTTATGGTAAAAAGTATCGGATATTTCCAGGGTTTGTTCAATCTCCTTAAAAGGATTCATGATGCGAATACCAGCAGGCAACGCAGCCCCTATGTAGTTCAATTGCTTGTTGAACCGGATAACTTTATCGGCGAAAGTCATTAATTTTTAACCCCTGCATTTTTAATCATCGATTTACTGCAATAATTATTTTTGCCTGTTTTATAGATTCATCATAATCTTATTTGCTGCCTGAAGTTAGCAAACTCCGGGTTTAAAATCTTCAATAAGTACCATATGGCGTGACAGAGGGGAAAAATATACATTTGTCTGTGATCCAGATAAACAGACCGTCGAAAACAGCAATTTATTTTGAAAGTATTTAGAATTGTATTTTGCTTCTTCTTTTTAAATGTATGCTGTTTCTGCGAGTTTATTTTCAACACACCCTTGGTCTCAATAGTTTTTCAATAATCCCAGTCAGGGTATAACTATTGGGGATCCCCAGGCTGATCCGTCTTCATCTTTTACATAAACACTGGGATAGAAATTGTCTGAAGGTTTTATTGACCAAACTTTGATTAAAGTACCCCAGGGCTTCGTGTTCCCCGGGAGATAGCTTACATCAATATATCCCAATGTGGCAACCAGGCATACGTTTAAATAGGCAGAGGATGAAGGAACAAAAGGCTTTGAAACAGGTGAATAAGTGATTGCTTCTGAAACATGACTTAAAAAAGTTTTCCGCAAGGTTGTTAATGACTGATGGCCCGTTGTATCATTTGATAAAGGAGTGCCTGTGTACAAGTAACTTGTATCTAAAACTCCATTACTGAAAAGAAAAACTTCATTTAAACGAAATACAGGTAGATCGTTCAAAAATAAGTTGGCACATACCTGCGATGTCGGTGGCTTTGTCGGATCGGAATATATATTGGAAGTAAAATGATAGAATTGAAGCTGACTGGTGGATAAATTATTCTTGCCAAAAAGATTGTTAATGGAATCAAGTTGACTATCGGTGAGCCCCGTTTCTATGTACCGGGGTATTGAACGCGCTATACAATCATTGTCAGTTGTTGCAGCATCCTGTTTTGAGCATGATGTGTCGCTGACAATCAGCACAGTGAAAACCATGAGCAGCTTCACCATTTTGAATCTACTTCTCAAACCGTATATTTTGTTCTATGACAATTGTAAAACCCTGAAGGTTGCATTACCCCGGTATATGTCTATTTTATCAGGACAGACACCGCGATAGAATTTACCACACTGTCTTTTATCAGCAGTTGAAGTCCCGTACTTGTTTTTGAAATTACTCCCAATCCCGGTTTGGTAAGGCCCTGGATTTGAATGGTAACTGAATCACCGTGCTGGCTCCATGTGCCTGGAGTGCTGTCTCCGGGCACACCAAGTATATAAGGTGGGATTTTCGTCATATAACAGGTATCCATACCATCATATTCCCTTGATGCTGTACCACCCGGGCTTAAGACCAGTCTATTATTAGCCAGGCAAGGAAATTGAGCTGAGGATACAGAGAATCCATTTGTATTATTACTAATCGAAGATGTTGACCATGTTCCCGAAGCATCTAGCTGCGCAGGAGTATCCACTACGGGGTCACTATTTTTCTTGCAAGCGGATAAAGCACAAAACAAAAGAATTAAACGGGTTTTGTAATTATTAATCATGCAATTGTTATTTGGTTTATCCTGAAAGCTTGTATCTGAGAATAGTCAGGCAATGATCTAAAAATAGATATTATTGTGGAATACGAAGGAATGACAGCGGAAGCCTTTTCGATGAAATTGAATTAA